>JAEEGK010006999.1_pt1 | contig 26990 bp, 15 predicted proteins | sample 8958771 | NCBI WGS metagenome assembly JAEEGK01 (sample SAMN16246547, study PRJNA631951) | gut metagenome | biome: gut microbiome; feature: rumen; material: SC-attached | host: Bos | place: Iran: Karaj | collected 2018-10 | reverse complement strand
TGGGATTACTGGAGAAATTGATGTTAATGCTTATAACCCTGAAGAAGATAAAATTGAAGAAAATAAAAATGATAATGAAAAAATTGAACCAAAAGAAGAAGAAGAAAAAAAAGAAATTAAAGATGAAATAAAAGATGATATGGGTGAAGAAGTTAAAAATAATGAGGAAAATAATAATTAAGGGATAATTAAATATTATTTATAATTTATATTTAAATACTTTTTTTTTGAAAATTCTGAAAAAAAGTGAAAAATTTATGTATAAAACCATATTTAAAATTAATTTGAATAAATCAAATAATTAGATAGGAAGTAATTTAATTTATTATTTAATTTAATTCAATAAATTAAAAAAATTAACAAGATAATTCAATCTTTTAAAAATAATTAATTCATTAAAAAAAAAATAAAAAAATCTTTTACTCATAAATATTTTAAGCAGTGGTCATTTGATTCCCATTTGTTTCTTCAGGAAGATTATTATTAAGATTATCTTCCTTATTATAATTATTATCATTATTATCATTATTCCTTTCATTTTCCCCTGTATCTATTTTATTATTATAGTCATTGCTATAAGTTTTTTCTCTTTCAATCTCAATATTATTATTATTCCTATTTTTACTCTTTCTTTTATTTTCACTTCTTTGACTTTTTTTGTATTCACTTTCCCTAAAAGATTTACTTTTCCCTTTTTTTCTCCAAGGTTCATCTTTTTTCTCTCTTTGAAATCCTTCAAAATCAGAAAAGAAATCATAACTTCCTGGACCTGGTTCAGTACTCATTTTGGGTCCTTGATAAAATTGAGGAGGTCTCTCATGCATAGTTTTAGCAATATTACTTACCCATTTACTATCAGTATGATAACCAGTTCTATTAAAAATAGTATCATTTTCATAAGTACCAGGACCAGGTACTTTATAATCATGAACTTTAAATCTTTCACCTTTTGAAAAACCAATTTGATGAGTATTATAAAAAGTAGAAGTGGGAAATTTCCCAATACCATTAATAGCTAATTTTTCATTATAATTTCCAGGACCAGGTAAATTTCTAGTTAATCTAAAACTATCAATTTTATCCCATCCTCTCCCAAAAATTGAAAATTTCAAAGCATCATAACCAAGAGGCTTCCTTACATTATAATGTCCTGGTCCAGGGTCATTTTTATCATAGTTATTAATTGGTCTCTTACATTCTTCTCTTCCATGACCAAAGGAGTATTGAGGGGAGTGACTAGTTCTAACATTAGTAGCGAAGTCTGATGGAATGTCATAGTAAACACTGGTCTTTCCTTTCAGGTGAACTGATGTAAAATCTGAACGTCCTCCATATCCAAAGGCTGCGAATCGATGTGATTTTTGAGATGGAAGGTCATAGAATAAAGTCTCTGATGTCTTTTTTAATTCTTTGAATCGAGGCTTTTTTGGAAAAGAATACATTTGTTTTGATGTAGAGGAGTTTATGTTCACATCTACTTTCTTTAATACTTCTTGGGGGATTAATGGATTCGATGACTGTTGAGTATTCATTTTTTTGGAGTTTTTGTTTTAATTTTTATTTTTTATTTTTTATTTTGGATTTTGGGAAAAAAATTATTTTTTTCAGTTCAAATTATCCATTTAGTTATTCAGCTTATTTTTTCAAAATAAAAAAAATAAATTAAAATTTGTATCTAAGAATGAAGTTATATTTTAAAAATGATAGAAAATGAAAAAATAAATTATATAATACAAAGAAAAGATATCATAATACATTTTTTTTCCTTAATCTTTTATAATCAAACAATTATCATTATAAATATTATTTTTATTATTTAGAATAGTAAATAGAGAATCATAAAATTAATATTTCTTTTTTAAAGCCATATATATTATATAATTTTTCTATTTACAGTAAAAATATTTGTAAATAATCACAAAGAAAAAGATTCTTTTTTAATAAACCAATTATGGAAGTTTATTATTTAAAAAAAGTAGTATTATCTTTATTATTATTATCATTTTCGATTCTATTAATTTGAACTATCTTAAAGATTTCACAACTAAAAATAAATCAGTGAAAAAATTTATATTTGACTATATTATTAACTTTTAAATCTCTTATTGATTGAATAAAATATTTTGTCACTCATTTAGAATTTCATTTTTGATTTATTTCTTTTTGAGAATTAATACTTTTTTTCAACAGAATTGAATTTTTTAAAGAAAACAAAAATGAATAATATCAGTGTATTTTATATAGAACATTATTTTATGTTCAAATATGATTTGAAAAGGTTAGATGGAAAATTCATTATATTTTTAACTTGAATTTTTATATTATTTGGTTTTTATTAAAAAAATTATAATTTAATATTTTTTTGAAAATTTTAAATGAAAAGTACCAAGAAAAATTCTGGAAAAAAAAAAAATAAAAAAGAAAATAAAAGAAAATCAAATGAAAATAAATCAATTAATTTATGTGAATTAGTTAAGAGTCAATATCTTTTAAAAGAAATTTTTACTTATTTAGATGTTGTTTCTACTTTAAAATTAATTAAAAAAAATAAAACAATTCAGAAAAAATTAAATATATCAATTGATACATATTCAATTAGATATAAAATGAAAAATATTAATATGAAAAAAAATAATAATTTAGGGTTTGATCAATTATATGAAATAACTAAAATAAAATATCCAAAAATGAAAGAAAATGAATTAGTAAATTTATTATTTAATTTTTCAGATAAGAAAAAATTTACTTTTTATTCTTTAAATAATTCAGATTGTTTACAAGGAATAATTCCATTGTTATTAAATAGTGAAAATAAAATAAAAAACATTGAATTAAATTTATTTAAAAAAGCTGAATTTTCCTATAAAGAAATCTTACCTGTTCAAACTAATTTATTATCAATTGTTTCTGTTTTTAATGTGCATTTATACTTGTCAAAATTTACTCAAAATGAATTTGATAATTTAGTTAATTATATAAGTTTTTTACCAAAGGATAAAGATATTATTATATGTATTAATGGAATTAATTTTACTAATTTTAAATTAAATACTTTTAAAAATATTTTAATTCAATACAATAATATCATAGAACTTAAATTATCAGAACTTAATTTAGATGATAAAACATTTTTAAGTCTTGAAGATTGTTTAATTAATAAAACAAATCTAAAAAAATTGGATTTATCTGGGAATTTTATTTCAGAAAAAAGTTTAAATTTAATTAGTAGAATATTAGTTAATAATCAATTCTTAGAAGAACTGGATTTAAGTTCAAATTTTTTTACTTCATATATGATTAAAACAATAGGTTTATCAACAAAAAAATTAACATACTTAGATTTAGGTGAATATATAATTCAAGAAGAAGATTTAAAGAATTTAGATTTATATAAAGAAAATTATCAAAACTTGAAAAATTTTTATTTTAATAATAGAACATTAAAATTAGATAATAATACTATATCAAAAATTAAAGCATTAAAATCTTTGGAATCTCTTAAAATTAATTGTGATTATGATACAATGTTTTTAGATAATCTTTCTGAAATAGATTCTTTAAAAGAATTATATTTAAATAAAATTGATTTTCAATCTGAATATGATTTATCAATATTTAAATCTCTAATTAATTTAAATTTAAAAGAATGTTCAAATGTTGATAAAATATTAAAATTATCAAATGAGAATTTATTTTTAATAACTTTAAATTTAGAAAATTCAAATTTAGATTACACTGCTTCTATCATATTAAATAAATTTCTTTTAAAAACACCTAATTTAATAGATTTAAATATTTCTAATAATAATATTTATCTTCAAAATCTTTTACCTTCCTTTAGGATTTTAAACAAATTAGAGAAAATAAATATATCAAAAATAAAAAGTAATAGTGATAGTTTAATTTCTTTTTCTCAAATTTTACCTTCATATGAAAATTTAACTCATTTTGATATTTCAGAAAATAATTTATCATATAATCAAATTCAAATGTTTTTATTAACATTACTAAAAAATATAAATATTCAATCAATTAATTTTTCATCAAATCATTTTAATAGGGATGGAATAGAAACATTAATTTCTTTTTTAAGAAGAGCTGAAAATTTAAATACTTTAATTTTAAGAAATATAAATTTAAATAATGAAGGTTTTAAAATGCTTTTAAGTGAACATTCTTTTTTAGTAAATGCAAGATATATAAATTTAGGAAACAATAAGATAGATGAAAAAGCAATAAAAATCCTTTTAGAAAAAAAAGATTATTTCCTAAGAATAGAATATTTAAATTTATCACAATTGGAAATATCAAAACAAATTAAGAACACAATTCATACAATATATAACGGTGTATTGTTTATATAAAACCAAAAAATTCAAAAAAAATAAAAGAATAAAAACATCAATGAATTAAACTAAATTTAAATAATCTATAAATAAAAAAATTTTAATTAATTATTATGAATTTTCAAATATACATTCAATTCTAAAATTAAAAAAACTAAAAAAGAAAATTTTTTAAAAAAAAAATGAATCATACATCAAAAAGTTTATATCAATTCATAGAGATTCGTTACTGTGATCCAATATGTGCAATAGACTTATCAGATACTGGATTAATATTAGGAAGTATGTTAGGTAGAAGTATATATTTTGATATTCCTGAGAAAAAATATTACGTAATAAGTGAACAACAAGATGAAAATATTACAGGAGTAAATTTTCTAAAAAATGATAAAACTAAATTTTATGTATCAAGTGGTGATTTCGAAGTATTAAAATGTCAAATAATAAGAAATAAACCACCTCAATATGACGTAATATCAAATTACACAAGTGAAGGAGAACATAATTCAAAATGTGAGAATTGTTTTTGTTTATTATATGATAAATTTCTATTAAGATTATTTATGCACATTCCTCAAAGCACAGATGAAGCTTGTGAAATATTTCAATGTGATTATATTGTTAAAAATATTGATAATGAATCTTGTGTTGAAGGACAAATCCAAATGAGTAATTATGCTGTTCCATTTGATTATGATGGTAGAAATTTAGTTTGGATTGATTTTTATGATAAAGGAAAAAGAACTTTATTTATTTATTCTTTTGTTACTAAAACTTTAAGCCAAAAAATTGATTTATCTGAAGATGATGGTCACTTTAGTCATTTAAAATTTCTTCCTGGAAATAGATATTTTGTTGTTAGAAATTATAAAGATTGTGAAATTAGAAATGATAAATTAGAAGTTATTAAAAGCTTTACTCATATTGGTATTGAAGTTTTAGATTTTGGATATTATGTTGAAAATGATGGAAATTTAATTATTGCTACTCTTGATATTTATGGTGGAGTTAATTTATATGATGAAAAAAAAAATATAATTGAATGTGAATTTAATTTATATGAATTAGACAGTATTTCACAAGAAGATAAAGATAGACAATTTTTTTCAATGGGATTCCCCTATTTTATACGTATAAATAAAGATTATATTGTTATTACAGCTGATTATGGTGTATATATAATTAAGAGATAGATTTCTTTTTTATATATTTTCATTTCATTTAAATTTAATTTTTTTAAATTTTTCAAATAAAAAATAAATTAAGAAAATTTCTAATGTCAAAACTATAAGAAAATAAATAAAAAAGTTTTATCATTACAAAAAAAATCAAAAAAGATTTAATAACCTTTCTTTCCATAACTCATTTTCCCCATTTTTCCCCCACTAACACCTTTTCCAGTATAACTACTTCCTCCTCCAAACTTATTAGGTTGATTAAACAATCCCAAAACTCCAGAATTTCCTTTTGAATTATTTCCACTATTATTAAAACCTCCAAATCCGAAATTTTCATTTCCATCACCTATAAAATTTTTTTTTTCCATAGGTAAATTTTTCATACCATCTCCTTCTAGTAAATCTTTATAATGTTCTTGATACATTCCACTAACCATTCCACCAAAAGAACCTAATCCTCCAATTCCAGCAATCATATTATTTCCGCTATCAACATTTTTTCCTAATTTCATTCTTTCTTCTCTTGTTTCAATTTGTGTATGATGCATATCATAAGGCATTCCACAATCACATGTATAATTACTTGAAAATTTCATACATTGTTTACATTTAAGACATTTTCTACTTACTGGATCATGATCTTCATATGAATGATGACATGAACATTTGATATCAAGAGATCCATGAACTGGAATATAGTTAAACAGTTTACATTTGCAATTTTTACAATTTACTTTTTTTGATTTTATGTTATCAAAATTATGATTTCTAAATCGATGTTTACAAAAACACATTGATGATGGACCTATTGATTTACATTCACTACCCTTTGCATTTACATAGAAGACATAAAGGTGGTTAGCTCGAGCATAGGCTACTTTCTTTTTGTATGCCTCAAATTCAGCATCTGTCATCATCTTTCCTCCATCATCGTCTCCTACTATGTTGTAGTAGTTTATGTAAGCATCTACTGCACGTGCTTGTTCACTTGGGATTTTTAAATATTCAACATTCCCATTTAGGTAACTTCGACTTTCCATTTTTTTAATTTTTTTATTATTGTTTTTTTGGTTTTTTAGTGAAAAGTTTTATTATTTATTATTTTTTAATATATTTTATTTTTTTCATTCAAAAATATTTTTCTTTTGAAAATCTTCGAAAAATTTAATCATTTCTTCATTAATAACAGGTTTAATACTTTCAACAGCTTTGATAATAAACTTTTTTGGAATAGCTTGTACATTAATATTATCTTCAATAGCCATAATACCAGCTTCCCTAGCTACTTTAGCAATATCAGCCCCAGAGAAAAATTTCATCATTTTACTGATTTCCCTCCAATTGATTCCTTCTTCAACTTTAACTCCATTAAAAACCACTTTTAAAATATCTTCTCTTCCATCTTCATCAGGATTAGGAACATAAATTAATCGATCAAATCTTCCAGGTCTTACAATAGCTTTATCTAAAACATCAGGACGATTAGTAGCAGCAAAGAAGATTACATTTCCTCTTCCTTCAATACCATCCATTTCATTAAGTAAAGTACAAAGAACTTTATCTTCAACAGAATTTGATTCAGTAGAACGAGAAGAAGCAATTGAGTCAATTTCATCGAAAAAAATAATAGAAGGAGAATTCATTCTTGCTTTAATGAAAATATCTCTAACTGCTTTTTCACTATCTCCAACGTATTTAGAAAAAATTTCAGGTCCTTTAACAGCGAAAAAATTTAATCCACTTTCAGTTGCTAATGCTTTGGCAATTAGTGTTTTGGAACATCCTGGAGGACCATATAATAAAGTACCATTTGGAGGTGAAAGACCAAGAAGAGAAAATGTTTCTGGATGTTTTAAAGGGAATTCTATACTTTGACGTATTTGATTTATTATATTTTTATTCCCTCCTATTTCACTCCATTTTACTTTAGGAATTGAAAGTAATATTCCTGAAAGATTTATTGGTTTTATTATTGAAAGTGTTTGAGATAAGGATTGTAATGTTAGTTTATTTTGAAGACTAGAATTTAATTGTAATGATAAATATGTGTCTTTAAATAATTTGTGGAAATCTCCTGGTATGAAGCCATGAGATTTCTCTGTTAAGGTTTCTATTTCGCTTTCAGATAAATTGTTATTGAAATCTTTTAAATAATATTTTATTAATTTTTTCCTTTCTGAATATGATGGGAGATTTAAAGTTATTTGATAATCTAAATAATTTATTTTTGTTATTTTGGAATTTAATTTTTGTAGATTTGTACATGAAGATAATATTATTGAGTTTGATGGAAGATTTTCAATTTGGAGTATAAATTCACATAATAAAGGTGTTATTTCATTTTCAGAATTTTCACTATTTTCATTTGAAGGAAAAATTAAATCTATATTTTCTATTATTATAATTGAAGGAGATAAAAGTTTAGAAAATAAAAATATTGATTGAAGGTATTTTAAGGCTTTTGTTTTATCTTGGAAATCTTTATATATGTTAATTTCAAAATATGTTATTTTTTTGGGTTTAATGTAATTTTCTTTTATACAATTTATTAAATGAGTTTTTCCTATTCCACTATTTCCCACAAGTATAATTCCTTTATAAATATACTTTTTATATTTTTCTTTATTTATTAATATTTCATCTTTTCTTTCTGAAGAAAATTGCGAATCAAATATTGATATTATTGTTGAATATATTTCTTCATAATTTATTGGTTCATAATTTAAAGTAATTAATTCTTCTTTATTATTATTATATTTATCTTCGATGATTTGTTTTAAAATTTTTTTATTTTCTTCTGTTAATTCTTCAATAGAATTTGGTATTTTTTCATATATATTTAATTTTTTATCTAATTCATTAGAAAGAAAGTCAACTTGTTGTAAAGAAGTATCAAATATAATATTTGTATTTGAATTAATTGAAAAATTTTCTTTTATTTCATCTTGTTCAAAAGAAGCATTAATGATTTCATATGTTATTTTAGAATTTAAAAATATTATTTCTGATGAATAAGAAATTGAAAGGTTTTTATTTTGAAGTTGAGAAATTAAATAGATTTTAAATAATGTTGATGTTGAATATTCATTTATAATTTTTGAATCTCCATTTGTAAATTTAATTATTATTTCTTTTGCATAATCTAAATTATTTTTTATATTTTGACCTTTTGATTTTTTTCCTTTATTCATCTAAGATAAAATAATAAAAATTAAAAAAAATAAATAAAAATTTTTTCCAAATTTTTAAATAAAGTAAATAATAAAAAGAAAAAGGAATTTTTCTTATTTAATAACTACATTTAAATAGTTATTCAAAATATTTAATTTCATAAATCTTTTACTTTATTTTCAAAATATTGAAGTAATTCAGGATAATATTGGATATTTCTTAATTTATCTTCAACAGCATCAACTCCTGTAGTATAAGGAATTTCTTCTTTATCAAATTGAACCTAATTTTTTATTGAAAAAAGTTATATTAATCTTACTAAAGTTGCATCTAATAAATCAACATTTTTAAAAAAAACATTGTTTCTAAAATCTGCACATTGTAATTGAACTGTTGCATATAATTCTTTTAATTCATCTGTTAAAATATTATCTGCATAATAATTTTCTAAATCTGATAATTTATCACTTAATGTAAATTCTTTTTCAGTTTCTAATTGTTCTTCTTCAGTCATTTTTTATATTAAATTAATTAAGGATATTATTATTCTTTTTTTTTAATTTTAGTTTTTAAAAAAAATAAATTTGTTAAATGAGTAATAAGGATATTATCAATTCTTATAAAAATGAACTTTTTAATAAATGTATTTATAATCAAATTAAAGAAAAGTCAGATATTTTGTTAAATGATATTTTAGAATTGTATAATAATGATAAAGATTCTTTTAAAGATCAAATAAATAATATTTTTGTAAATTTTAAAAATAATGTAGAAAAAATATGTGAATTAGAAAGTAAAAAAATGAATGATAATTTAAATGAATTAATTAATAAATTAAAAGTAAATATTAATAATGATAATTCATATCAAAATTTAAATAATCAAATATATAATAAATTAACTTTTGAATTAAATTCAATTAAAAAATCATATAACAACATTAATGAAGATTTAATTAATTCAAAAAATATAATAAATGATTTATTAACTCTTATAAATGGAAAACCATTTTTTAATAAAAATAAAATTTTAAATGAAAAAGCTTCTTCTTTGTTGATTAAAAGTGATAATTTAATTAATAATGAAAAAAATATAGAAAATTCTGTAAGTTCAATTGAAATAACTATTATATATTTAATAGATAGTGATTTATACAATAAAGTTGATATTAAAAATAAAATAAATTTAAATGAAAATCATCAAAATAATATAAATTTTTCAAAAGAAATTTTAATAAATAAAGAAAAAACAATAAGTTCTTTAAGAGATATAAATGATAAATTAAATAAAGATTTAAATAATTTAAATAATCTTTTTGAACATGAAAAAGAAGAAAAAAAATCTGTAATAAATAATTCAAAAACTTTGGCAAAAGCTTTAAAAGAATTGTTAGATAGTAAAGATAGGAAAAAAGAATTAAAATTAGAAAAAGATTTATCAAACCTAAAAGAAATAAATAAAGAATTAAAAGAGGAAATAGAACATTTAAAAAAAGAAGTGAAAGAAAAAGATACAAAAATAATAAATTTAATAGATAAAGTTCAAAAAACTATAACATCAAAGAAAAATAATAATATAATAGCAATTGATAAAAATAAAATATCAGAAAGAAGTTCAAAAGGAAAAACAAAAATATTAAAAAAAGATAATAATGAAAAACCGAATGAAAATAAAAACATAAATAAAGTATCATTTTCAACAAATTTAGATAAAAAAAATTTAGAAGTTGAATTAAAATCAATTAAAGATATTCTAAATAAAAAAGAAAAAGAAAATACTCTTTTACAAAAACAAATAGCTGAATTAAATTTAAAAAAAAATAATAATAAAAATAATATTTTAAATAATAGTATATGTAATCAAGAATTAGAAGATAAGATTAAAACCATTGAAGAAAAAAATAAAATGATAAATAATTTAGTTGAAGAAAAAAATTATTTGTTAAAAGAATTAGATAATGAAAAGAAAAAAAATATTACTAAAGAAAAAGAAATAAAAGAATCTTTTGAAATTGTTTTAAAAGAAAAAGAAAAAAAATTAGAGAAATTAACAAATGATTTAACTAAAATAGAAAATAAATTTAAAGAAAGTGAAATTAATAATATAAATTCTATTAATTGTATTGATGAATTAAAAAATGATATATTAGAATTAGAAAATAAGAATAAAAAGCTATTAAATAACATAGACAATTATAAAAATTTATTAAATGAAAAAGAAGAAACAATAAAAGCAATTAAAAATAATTACAGTGAATTAGATAATAATTTTAAAGAAAAAGATAAAAATAATTTAGAATTAAAAAATAAAATTGAAGAAGAAAATAAGAATTATAATGAGAAAATAAATGATAATGAAAATATTATTAAATCATTAAAAAATAAAATCTTTGAATTAGAAGAAAATGAAAAACAAATGAAAAATATAATGATAAAAAATAATGAAGAATCTTCTTCAATATTTGAAAATTACGATAAAGATATTAAGGAAAAAGAAATAAAAATCAAAGAATTAGAAGAAAAAAATAAAAATATTTTTGAACAAAATCAATTAAATGAAAATAAAATTAGTGAATTAAATCAAATAATTGAAAGTTCGAAAAATTCGTTTTTTGAAAATGAGAAAATTATTAAAGATTTAAAAAATAAAAATAATAAATTGGAAGAAAATAACAATACACTTTTAGAAGAACAAAAAAAAACTATTTCTTTGATGAAAGAAATAGAAATTAACTTGGAAAAAGAAAAATCAAATAATAAAACATTAATTGAAGAAATTGAAAATGGAAAAGAAAAATATATTAATTTAGAAACAAAATTAAATGATGAATTAAAAAATAAAAATCAAGAAAATAAAAGAATAGAAGAATTAGAGAATGAAATAAATACAAATTTAAATGAAGAAAAAAAATTAAAAGAAGAATTAAATAATTTGAAAATAAATAATTCGCAATTAACCGATTCTTTAAATAAAAAAGAAGAAGAAATTGTAAATTTAAATAAACAATTTAAAGAAGTTAAAATTCAATTAGAAGAAAAAAGTAAAGAAATCAAAGATAAATCTTTGTTTAATGAAATAATAATTCAATCAAAATTAAATGAAATTGAGTTAATAAGTGAAAAAATAAAAAATAACAATTTAAATATCCAATCAAAATTAAATGAAATTGAAATAATATACAATAAAAAAAAAGAAAATTTTATCCAATCAAAAGTAAATGAAATTGAAATATTATATAACAAAAAAAAAGAAAATTTTATCCAATCAAAAGAAAATGAAATTGAAATATTATATAATAAAAAAAAAGAAAATTTTATCCAATCAAAAATAAATGAAATTGAAATAATATATAATAAAAAAAAAGAAAATTTAATCCAATCAAAAGAAAATGAAATTGAAATATTATATAATAAAAAAATAGAAAATTTAATCCAATCAAAAATAAATGAAATCCAAATATTACATAATAAAAAAATAGCAAATTTTATCCAATCAAAAATAAATGAAATAGAAATATTATATAATAAAAAAAAAGATATTTCAACACAATCAAAAGAAAATGAATATGAAATAACAAATAAAAAAAGAGAAAACAAATATTTATCTAATAATATAATAATTCAATCAGTAGTTAATAAATTAGAATTTAAAGGAGTAATATCACCTCTTCATAGTAAAATACCTCAATTAACAGAAAAAATAATTCAATTAGAGGAAAATTATTCTCAAGCAAAAGAATTAATAGAATCATTAAAACAAAACAATGAAAAAAATTTAAATTCTCTAAATGAATCAATAGAAAAGAATTTAAAATTAGAAGAAAAAATAAGAGATTATGAATCAAATAATAATATAGAAACAAAAGAATCATATGATAAAATTAAAGAAGAAATATGGAATATAATAAAATTAAATGCTCCAAATATAATTCCTTTAGACTTAATTAAAATAAATGAAAAAGATGTTCCAATAGAAAAATTTAATGATCTTCTTATTAATTTTAAAGAAGATTTAAATAAAAGAACAAATAAAATAAAAAAATATAAAGAAGTATATCAAAAATTTACAAAATCAATAAAAGATTTAAAAAATGAAAATTCAAATTTAATATCAGTTCAAACTGATTTATTAATGAAATTAGAAAAAAGAGAAGAAGAGTTTGATAAATATAAAGAAACAGTGAAAACAATGTTAAATGAAAAAAATATAGAAAATAAAAAAACAGATAACAAAAATTCAATTTCACAGGAAAAATTCGAACAAATATTAAATGATTTTATGAAAGAAGAACAAAATTATAAAAAAGCAATGGAACAATTAAAAGAAGAAAATGAAAAAATGAAAAATATGCTTGTTCAAAATAGTATAAATGAATCTTATTTAAATACTTCAAATTCTTCTTCCGTTGGAGATGGATTTGGAAATAATATTTTAAATAAATTAAATAAAACTCAAAGATTAAAAAGTCAAACTGATTTTTCTTGTGAGCAAATTTATAAACCAACTAATAAAAGCTTTAATGTAAATAATGATGATACTGAAAATTTATTGAAGAATCAAATTACTTTATTAAAAGATGAGTTAAAGAATAGCCAAAAAGAATTAGATTCTTTAAAAAAAGATAAAAAAAATAAAAGTGATTCTTTTCAAGTTTTAAGAGATTATTTTAGTAAATTTATTGAAAATATTGAGTTAAACAATGAAAAAAAACAATATTTAGGTATTATTATGAAAGGATTGGAATTCAATGACAAACAAATTCAAGATAAACTATCTAAAGGTGAGAAAAAAAAAGATAATAGACCTTTAGGAATTTTTAAAAAAAAGTAAATTAAAATATACTTTAAGTTATATTTTAAATATATATAATGACAATATTTTCATTTTTTAATGTTTTATACTCATTTAATGATTAGTTTAAAATTTATTAAATACATTTATAAATATTAAAAAAATAATATATCCTTTTATAAAATTAAAACAATAACTGAAAATAGAATATGAAAAAAAGTTTTTATCACAAAATTTTTGTTTTTAAAAAAAAAAATATTTTATTAAAATAAATTAGTTAAAACCCCATATTTCAGGAATAGAAGAAAGAAAGAATTTAGCCTTATCATAAGGAAGTAAAGCATACATATCTCTATGTAAATCAATAAATTCTTTTTCATTAATTGTTAAACCACCAACAGCAGCAAAATTAATTCCTGATTCAAATCTACTTTTAGCATATTCTACTTTTCTTCCAAATATAGTAACTAAAGGTAATTTTTTACAATTTACATAATTCCAAACATCATTTATTTCGATAACTCCATTTTTATTTAATTTATTAAAAACTTCTTTACATTTTTTAACTAATAAATATGGAGGTTCTATTTGAAATAATTCACTAAATTTAGATACTGATATTGTATTTTCATCTCTTCTTATATATTTAATTAAAGTTGATTGTTCTATTTTCGTTAAAAATATTCCAAATTCCGATAAAAAAACATCTAATCCTGAAATTGATATATTGTTTGAACCTGAAAAATCTTGAGTATATATAATCGACAATAAATCATTTAAACTATAAATTTGTCTATTATATCTCATTTGATTAATCATTTTTGCTACTACATATTCAATGCTTGTATCTGCCATTGGTTTATTATATTTTTTATTTTTTCTTTTATAATATTTTTAATTATATTTATAAGTTAAAAAATAATTTAATTCTTTATTTATTATTTTTTTTAAAAAAATAAAAAATCAATGAAAAAAATAATTTATATTCTATTTTTTATCTCAATAATAATTCAACTAAAAAAATTAATAAATATGGTGAAAAATATAATAGTTTGCAAAATGTGCGCTGAGATACCTCAATTAACTTTTGAGATAATTAATTCATCAATAATAATAAACTGCAAATGTAACAACAACCATTTTTTTAAAGTAAATATTGAAAATATTAAATCTTTACAAAAAGTTTGTGGAAAATGTAACAAAGAAATTTCAGTAAAATATAATTATTCTTCAATTAATAAATGTTATTTATGTGATGAATGTTCTAAATTTGATAAAAAATTAATCAATATTTATTCAATATTTCTAAATATTGAAGATAAAAATAAACTTAATGATTTTTTTAATCAATTTAAAAATTGTTTTAATGAATTGTCAAATTTCAGTGAAAAATTTATTCATTCAAAATATTATGATTTTTACAAGATTTTAATAAAAGATTTTACTGATTTATTAAACAATAATTATTACAATAAAGAGTTAATGGATAATATGATTAATTATCAAAATATTCCTATTAATAGACTATTATCCATTAATAATAATTATAAAATAATATTTGATAAAAATGTTCCTCAAATTTTATTTTCAAATTTCTATAATGTTTACTTTAGAAAATATTATAAATCTGAATTAAAGAATTTTTCAGAGATTTTAAATTTAATTAAATTATATGAAAAACATAAAATCACAACGACTGAATTGGATGAAGAAAAATTTTTCAATTTTATAAATAAATCAATAAATAAAATTCAAAATTTAACTGAAAATTATATGAATAAAATAAAAGAAAAATTAAAAGATTTAAAAAAGGATAAAGAAGCAATAGAATATAAATCAAAATATTCCTATTATAATTTGAGATTAAATAATTATGAAATCTTATATAATAATTATACCATCCCTTCAATTTTTATATTAAAAAGAAAATTAATTAAAGGGATTATTGATTTTATTCATTCAATTGAATATAAAAATATAAAAACTGCAATTCCTAATTATAAATTTTTATTTATGTTTTTTAATTGTCTTTATGAAGTAAAGGAAAAAATAAAAGACAATAATCTTCAAAATAAAATTGAAAATGTTTTATATGTTATTAAAGAGGAATTATATAAATTAATAAAAGAAGATAAAAATAAATTGAGTAAATTTAGAGAAATTAATCAAATTGAAAGTAAAAAAATTCAAAGATTTTCAGAAGAAGAAATAATATTAATAAATGAAAAATGTTCAAAATTAGAAAAAGAAAGGTTAGAAAGTAAATATGAATGTGAATATGAGGAAAAAAATAAAAAAAAAATTCATTTAATATTTTTAATCAATTTTCTAAATTTTATCAAAGAACAATCAAATGATTTGATTCATATTTTATTAGAAGATAATTGTCAATATTTTTTAAATGAAACAAAGTCTGAAAATCAATTGAAACAATTAGAGGATTATATTTATAAATTATATCAAAAAGAAATAATTTCAGATAAAGTTACTGGAGATAAGTTAATAGAAATGTTTTTTTTTCAAACAAAAATAAAAGATAAAGAATACAAAGTGTTAAATGAATTAGAATTCTTTTTAAATAATAATAATATTGAAATAAATGAAAATAATTTAGATTTCTCAAATGATATAAATGAGATTAATACTTATTTTGATGATTTTAAAATAATACAAGATTATTTTCAAAAAATAATTAAAGAAGAAGGTTCTGATATAAAATTAATAGATGATATAGAAGAAAATAAAGGTATTGAATATTTATTAGGAATTAAAAGAGAAAGAGAAAATGAAACTGAGAATTACAAAAATTACATCATTAAAAAAATATATAGTGCTTTTAATTATATTGAATTATGTGTGAATAATTCAAAAAATTTAAAAGAAAAAATTCTAACAACAATAAATAATATAATTAATATAGATTTAAAAATAAAAAAAATTGAATTAATTATTAATGAAATGGGTAATTATCCAATAAAAGAATTTTCATTTAATATATTATTTAAAGAATGGAAAAAAAAAGAACTAGAAAAAATAAAACATATTGAAGATACTATTATTTATAATGAAGTAAATAATGAATTAAACAATTTATCATTTGATGTTATTAAAAATGATTTAAAATTATATATAGAGAAAAATAAAAATAAAAATTTCTATTTCTATAATGAAGAAGAAGATATTTCAACAAATTTATTTCTATATCAAAATCAAATTCCTCCTGATTTATGTAAATTATGTTATAAATATATTAAATAAATGTTTTTATAAAAGTTAAATTTAGATTACTTTAATTATAATAAATACTAAAAAATAATAAATTAAATATTCTTATTTAAATTTTAAATTAGAAATATCAGTAATTATATATAATAAAAATAAAAACAAATAAATAAATTTATTCAAATCTCAAAAAATATTTTATTAAAATAAAGTAGTTAAGACCCCATATTTCAGGAATAGAAGAAAGAAAGAATTTAACCTTATCATAAGGAAGTAAAGCATACATATTTCTATGTAAATCAATAAATTCTTTTTCATATTCTACTTTTCTTCCAAATGTAGTAACAAAAGATAATTTTTTACAATTTATATATTTCCAAACATCATTTATTTCCATAAATTTGTCTATTATATCTCATTTGATTAATCATTTTGCTACTACTTATTAATACTTATATCTGCCATTGGTTTATTATATTTTTATTATTTCTTTTATAATAATTAAGACCAAAAGTTTTATCATATTTTTTTTAAATTTAATATTGATTTTAATATTTGTAATATGTTTCATAATTAAAAAAAAAAGTTGAATTTTTTAAGATTCTTTTTCTATAATTTTTAAATTGTAATATTTGTCATATTCTGAAGTATAAAAATATATTTATAAAATAATAAATAAGGAATTGATGATAATCTTTTATCTTGAATCATTAATTGTAGATTTGAAAAATCTTCATAAAATGAATCACTAAAATATGGTAATTCATTTTCAATTATTTTTATGTTATCAAAATAATTGTCAACATCAAATCCTAAGTTTTGTATTTCATATTCATTATCATTAATTTGTATATTAAATTCTTCTTCATTTTCAAATAATTCTTCAATTGAATTTTTATTATGTTTTACAATATTTTCAATTATTTCAAAATTATAAAATATATTATAACAAATACAAGAAAGTATATAAACTTCATTAAGGTATTTATTTTTATTTTCTAAATTATTTATTAATATTATTTTTGAATAAAAGTTATTTATTCTTGTATTTAATTCATTAAAAAAAATATTCCTTTTATGATTGAAATTAGTGGTGAATAATTTTTCATTAAAATTAGAAATTAGTAAATCTTCCAATTTATTAGTATTATATTTGAATAATATATTATAAATAGAATTAATAAATTCTATTAATAATGGAGTTAAAAGTATAATATTTTTAAGAAACAATAATTGATCTTTTGATAAAATTTCATTGGATTTATTTATAAAATTATATATTATATTCTTATAATCCAAAGTTAATTTTTTCTGATTTTTTGAAAATTTATCAATTGTTTTTTCAAGATTATTTAAATATTCATTGATTTTTTTATCTAATTCAATTATAATTGGATTATCTCTTTTATACTTTTCTTTATGCATTGCTTTTTGAATAATTCTATTAGAATAACAAAAATCTTGATATATTTCATCATATGTTACATTTTCATTTTTTATATTTTTCTGACTTTTGTATTCTACCTTCTTTATATTTTCAACTATTTTTTCATCCCAAATTAATAAAAATTGCTCCATTGATAAATCAGTTATATTTAATGATTCAAATAATTGTTTATCATGTTTTGAAAAAATAATTACATTTACCAAATTAGGGTTTAGATTATAAGATTTAGAAAATTTAACTAAATTTATTTTATAACCATTTGGATATTTACTTAAAATTGCTTTTCCTTTTAAAATATAATTATTTGAATCTTTAGGATTATTATTTGGAGATATTTTAACAAAAATATATCCAGAATTTAATTTTCCATATTCATCTAGCACTCCTCTTAATACTAATGAATTTTTAATATATAGAATTCCTTCTTCAATTCTAATTTTTTTATTTAAATTAAATAGTGCTTCATGTATTTTGATTGTAAATTCATCTTTGAAAAAATTTTTTTTTTTAAAACATTTTATTAAATCTTCCATCCAATTATCATCAAAAGGGAAAAATGAAAAAATATAATCTAATTTTTTTATATATTTTTCCAAAATTTCCACAAAAAATTTAATTTCGTATTCATTTTGATTAAATAATGCTCTTAAATATTTGTAATTTAATAATATTTTTTTTGGTCTTGACAATTCATATATAACCAAATTTTTTGGGATTAAAGAAGAAAAATAATTAGATTTATCAATAGTAATATAATCTTTATCTGAAATGATTGTACTCCAAATACCAAAAAATCCATTAAATAACATAATAGCAAAACTAGTTCTTTGATTTATGTTTTTTGATATTTCATTTAATAATTTTTTTGAAATTTTATTACAACAAATTTGTGATATTTCATTTGGATTATTTTTAGACTCTTTTTTTTTTCTCATTTTTTCTAAAGGAATTCGATAATTAATAGGTATTATAGAATTAAAAAAAATATAAAATTTCTTTTTAAACTCTAATAATTTCCCTGATTCATTTATTTGAAGAATATTATAATTTTTAGTATCAGAATTTATAAAATAACAAGATAAATCTAAATATTGGGATTCTGAATATCCTATAAATTTAAATATATTATTTGGTCCAATTCCTCTTTTTAAAATAAATATAACATAAGCTTCAGCAAATTTATCTCTTAGATAAAAACTCTCATAATTATTATTTCCTCTAAATTTTAAATTGACTAAATCTTTTTTATCAATTAAATTTAGATGATTTTGGAGGTTGACACTAACAATAGGAATAAAACAACTAAAATAATCAACCGTCAAATTTTGAATTTTTATATTAAAAATATGTTCTTTAATTTCTGAATCAAATTTTTCTTTTATATATTTAAATAATTCATCGTAATTCATTTTATAATCTTGAATATTTTCTTTAAAAGTTTCTAAACATAAATAATATATTATTGAGTAAAATTTATTTATTTTTTTTAAAAATTCCAATATTTCTTCTTTGTACTTTAATAACATTTTTATCAAACCATAATAAGTAATAATTTTATAACAAATTAAAGATAATAAAATCCAAATGAAATCAATTCTTAAATTAGGATAATTTTCCATAATAACTTCTGAAAAAGTTTTATATTTAACATTTATTTCATTATTATGTGAATAAGTTTGACTATTTAAAAACCATTTGTCTTTGATAGAATCAAAAAATAATAAATTTTGCAAAGTTTCAATTCTTATTTTAACTTTTAAAACTAAATGATTAAATTTTAAATTATCAAAATCATCTTGAAAATTTTTAAAAATAAATAAATTAAATTTATAAGTCATATCTTTTTTTTGGGATTTAAAAGTATAATCCCCACGAAAATCAATTTTTTTTAGATAGAAAAAAATTTCAGAATGAGCGAAATTATTTTTCAAAAAATTTTTATAAGAAGTCATATGAAATAAATGAATAATATCATTAATAGAAAAATTAAAATAAATCATAAATTTCCATTTTGAAGTAGGAAAAAAATTTCTGTTTTTTAAATCTTTTTTTTCAAAAAATTTTAATTCATTTTTTAAAGGATTAATTAATTCAATTACTGAATTTGAAGGTAGTTCATAATTTAAATAAAATTTTTCAGCTTTATTATTAAATTCAAATACTGCATTATTAGAAGAAATTCTTAAATCATATAATGAATAATAGTTTAAAAAACTTTTACTTTTCCCATACTCAAATCTTTCCAAAGAATAAAATTTAAACGCAGTTTTTTTTTCTTCGAAAGGGTTCATTTTTAAAAAAATAGAAAATAAAAATAAAAATAAAACAAATAATTAAATAAAAATAATTAATAAATATTAATTAAATTAATGGAAGTGGCAATACCATATTTTTATAGTGAAAAAATTTTAGTGGATATGTGTAAAAAAAATTCATATTATGCTATTTGTAAGGAATTTAATCAAGAAAATGAAAATAAAGAAATTCCAGAAAAATTTAATTTTATTAAAAAATTTCCAAATTACTTTTCATTTGTTCAAAATATAGATAATATAGCCACAAAGCAATTACAAGATAAATTAGTATATAAAAACTTTAATATAAATTTAGAAATAAGGAAAATATTATTATACCACACTTCACTTTATTTAGAAGAATTAGATAGAATTATGGTTGAAGAATGGTTTAAATTAAGATTAAATACAAAAATGCATTCTAGTATTTTTTTTCATTTAGTTGAAACAAATATGCCAAAATTAATTTGTGAATATGATAAAAATATTTTATATTGGACTATTTTATTTCATGATTCAGGAAAACATCTATCAATGAATCCTTATATTAAAGAAGATTACACTGGAATGCTTATAGATAGAACTCATCCTTTAAAAAGTGTTATTGTTTTTATTAATACCTTTTTAAAAAATAATTTTATTTTTTTTGAAAATGAAGAACAAAAAAAAGAATTTTTAAATATTTTTAAAAATTTCTGTGAAATAATATTTAATTCTTATTCTTATGAATATATTGCTTTTTTAGACAGAAATTACTATAATATGAGTTTGAATAAAATTGATGAAATGGATAAATTTATAATATTTTTAAAAGAAATGAAAAATAATAAATGGATATATGATATCTTTGTTTTAATATTATTCCATCAAAGTCTTCCAAATAATGATTATAATATGAATAAACCATTATTACCTGAAATATATATAAAAAAATATTTTGATAAAAGATTAATTGAATTAATGAGAATTGTTATGGTTTATGATTCTTGCTCACATTCACTTTTTATAGGAGGAATATGGGTTAAAGAAATAAACAAACATATTAATATTTTAAGGAAATTATTTAATTAAAAAATATATTTAAATATTAATTTCTTATTTGAAATTGCCATTCTTCAAAATTGAGTTCTGAAGGATAATCCCAAATTATTATTCTTCCATCTGCAGAAAATGATAGGAAAGAATTCCCATAATTTAATATTCCATTAATCAAAGCATTATGTGTAAATTCATAAATATAGATAACTTCAAATTTTTCTTTATTTTTACAGTAAAATCTTATTTTATAATTTTCTTCATCTTCATCGCTTAAATTTTCTCCTGTTATTAATATAATTTTATTTTTTATTTTTGTAACACAAATACAATAACATTCATAATCAATATTTTCTATTTTTAATTCTTGTGTTACTTTTTCTTGATTTTTATCAACACAAATAATAATAATATTTTTATAACCACAAATTACTTTAATTGAATCTTCTGTTTTTTCAAATATTTGTAAAGAATTTTCATAAGCTTCTTCATCACAAATTTTTTTTTTTTCAAAATCACTATTCCATAAATAAGTTCCAGTTTTTCCAGAAGCAAATAAAAATTTAAAATCTTGAATATAAAGAATAGCATATATAGGGAATAGATTATCCATTTCTGATTTTTTGTTTTCTTCAATTGTAAATTCTTTAATAGCTGAATAATTTTGTTCAATATCAGTTATTTTAATGTAACCATCTAAAGAACAAGTATAAAGATTTTTATCACATAATATGATTTTTTGAATTCTATCATTATGAATGTGTTTACTGAATATTCTTTCTTTTTCATCAAATAATTCTTTTTCAAAGGTAATTTTATTTTTATTTAAAATATATTTTTTCTTTTCTTTCCATAATTGAACATGACCAAATATTGAACCTGTATAAAAACTTACTTGGTCAATTATATAAATTGAAGAAACTATAAATTCTTGTCCCATTTCTTTTTTATCCATTAATTTAAATGTTGTATCCCATATTGTTAAATTTCCATCACATGAAGCAACAACAATATTTCCTGATTGAAAAATTCCAACAGCAGTAATTTCTTCTTGATGATATTTAATTTCATTTCTTTTATTTAATTTTTTTTTTATATTATCAATGTCTTTTAAAACTGAATTCAGTTTTTTTAAATTAGGGTTTGAATTGTTATCTTCCATAACTCTTATTTATTCTTATAAATAACAAAATCACTTTTTTAATCAAAAAAATAAATATTTAAATAAAAAATTAAAACAATTAAAAAAACCTTAATTCCAAATTTTAATGGTATTATCAGCAGAACCTGAAATTAATCTTCCATCTTTTAATTGGCAAAGAGCAAAAACACTATTTTTATGTCCATTTATAACTTGAACACAAACATAATCTTTGATATCCCACAATCTAATAGTACAATCACAAGATCCAGAAGCTAATCTAGTATCTTTTAATTGTATCATAGAAATAATACCATCAGTATGACCAATTAAATTTTGAATTAATTTAATTTCATTTCCTTTCATTTCTGGATTATAATTGTAATTTAATATTTTTATTGTCTTATCTATTGAAGCTGAAGCAAATTCTCCTTTTTTATTCTTTAATGCTACTACACTATGAACTTCATCTTTATGTCCTTTATATGTAATTAAACATTTATTTTTTTGTAAATCCCATATTTTTACCATTTTATCTGCAGATGCTGTTATTAATATATTTGGATATAATTCATCTAATGAAAATATTGTATTTTCATGTCCTTTTAAGATTTTTATTATTTTTAAATTTGAATTGATTATTTTTATTGTTTCATCTCTTCCACAATATGCTATATTATTATTCGATAGTTTTTTCATACAATGAACAAATATTGCTTTTGAAAATATTGATTTTATTTTGTTATATTGAGTTTCTGGAATTTTTTCAGGACCATAAATTGGATATTTTTGCTCTATTTTTCCATTTGGATAATATGTACTTATATTATTATTATGTATTTCTTTTTGTTCACCTTCATTAACATTAATATGATAATCATTAACATCCCATTCAATTATTTGATCATCTCTTCCTCCTGATAATAATTTATTTTCATGTATATTTAATAAAGAAAAAATATAATCAGTATGACCTTTCATCGTTGATATACATTTATACTTTTTTTCTTCTTCATCTAAAGATAACACATTCCATATTTTAATAAATTGATCTTGAGAGCCTGAAGCTAAGAAACCTGAATCTATTTGAGTTAAACATGTTACTGTGTTTAAATGACCTTCTAATACTCCTAAACATAACATATTATAGTGAACAAAATTAAATTTATAATTTAAATGATTTTGATTTGAAAATTCATTTATTATTTTATCTATTTTTTCTAAATTTGATAAGTCTTCTGGGATAAATGTTATTCCTTTGAAATCTTTTTTTATTTTTTTAATTAATTTATATCTATTTACACTTATTTCTTTATTTTCTTTTGTATCATTATAATAAATTTTATATATATTTAATAGAGTATCAAACATAGAATCAATATTATTTAAACTTTCTAAATATTGTTTTCTATAATTATCATTCAATTCATTTAATTTTTTAGTTAAATTTTCTATAATTTCTAATTTTTTATTATTTTCAATATCTGCAAAAGACTTAAATTCATTTTTAATATTAAATATTTCTTTTTCAAACTCTTCATAAGTATCAAAAGTAAAATTAGGTCTTCTAACAATTCTTTTTCTAAAATATTCTTCTAATGAAACAATATTATGTCCATCTTTTTCATCATGTCTATTTTCAGTAATACATTTTTGGCAAAATTCAATTTTACATTTTTTACAATAAGAAATAGCTTTATTTCCAAAATGAACATTACAAGTAATTTTATTATTATCATCTTTATATTTTGAGAAATTATAAGAAAAAAAATTATTTAATTCTTTATATGAAAATTCTAAATTTCCTTTATTACAAGTACAAGGAATTGTAACTTTACTTTTATTTTCTAAACATGATAATTCATCTATTAAAAGAAGACGACTTATACATGTATAACATATTATATGTCTGCATGAAAATACTTGAAAGGAGTTATATTGAACATTTATTTTGCATATATAACATTGTCCATATGATACTTGAGATATGTCTTCATCTTTTTTTTCTTCTTCAACTTTTTCTACTTCTTCGGGTATATTTTCATCTGACATTTATTTAAATATTATTTATGGATTTTATTTATTTTTTTCTATTGAAATTTTTCTATGTGAATCTTTCTTATAATGGATAAATAAAGACTTTCAGTGTGTTGTTTTCTTATAGGAAAAAAATAAAGAAAGAAAAGAATTTTGATATTACTCTTTTATTCATATAATATCATTAAAAATTCTAATTTTTATTCTTATAATAAATTCTTTGGTATAAAAAATAATTCAATAATTTCACAAAAAAATGAAATAACCATATATTTAGTGAAAATAAAATAGATAATATATGCATTTAATGAAAGAAATAAATAAGATAAATTCTAGGGAAAAAATACAACCAAAAAAGATAATAAATATAAATCAAAACCGAAAAATAAAATATAATAAATACATTTTTAATATTAAATTGTAGTAATAAATAAATAATATTCTAAATTTAATGTGTGATTAATTAATTAAAGTTGAAATTTATATGTGAGTATATAAATAATAGGGTGTTTCAAACAAGAAAAAATGAATTTTTAATAATAATATATTTTTACACACAATCACAAGAAATATTTCACCAAAGAAAATATTATTAGGTGAATTTAATTTTTATTTTTCATACATAAAACAGAAGAAAATTCAAATGAAAAAATTTTCTTTTATTAAGAATATATAAATCTTTTAATATTTAATAAAGATATTAATAAATGATTTAGATGAATTAAATAATATAATAATAATAAGAAAAGACTAGATAAATTAGTATATGCTTAATAATATTATACAATAAATTTGATATATAATAATTCCTAGATAAAATATATTCTAAATGCTCCTAAAAAAATTATTTTTCCTTGGATTTGGAGATTTATATTCTTATAATCGAGTGAAAATAACAAAAATAAAAAAATCAAATTAATATTATTTAGATATAATAAATAATAATTATGATATTGATTATTATAATGAATAAAAATTTTTAAAAAAAAATTTATAAAGAATATAATCGAGAGAATTGAAATGATTTTGTATTAATTGTTTCTAATTCTTAATCAAAATTTATAAGCTGTTAATGCTAATCCTAAAAATAATTGTTTTATATTCTTCTTTAAAAAAGTTTTTAGAAATAATTCTGATTATTATTTCTATTCATACTTATTTTTCTTATATTTAAATTACACATGTTTATAATTATAAAAAAATTTAAATTTATTATATAATATTTAAAAATATATTTCTGCATTTAATAAATTATGATAAAAACTACTTTATAAAAAACCATATTAATAAAGACAAATATATAAACTATAAATCATATTAATTATCCAATTTACTTAAATTTAAAATTTTTTTCTTGATTTTCCTTGCTCAAATTCTTTATTAATTTTTTTACCAACTTTCCCATTTAAAGGAGTAAATTTATTACTATTTACAGTTTGATTGCTTTTATAATTAGATAATTCTCTTAGTTTATTAGCACTTCTTTTTTTATTAGTATTATTATTTTTCCCTATACTTTTCGAATTAGAACCATTAAAATTATGAATATTATTCGTTAAATTTGAATGAGTCTTTAAAAAACCTTTAGATTTATTTTGAGAAGGATTTGAAATATAACTTGTTTCATTACTAGATTCATTTTCTTCATTATTATTTTTAAATTGAACTTCAGGAGTATTTTTTTTGAAATTAACTAAATTTTGTTTATTTTGGGGATTAGGCTGAAAAACAAAATTCATATTTTTAACAGAATTTCTAGAAGAAGTGCTTACTTTTTTAAAAGTTTCATTTTCATTATTATTTAATTTAAGAAATAAATCACTATTAATACCATTATTATTTTTATTCTTGATTTTATAACTAAAAATTTTTTTAAAATTTGGAAAGAAAATAAAGGAAGTTAACAAAGCTTTAAATTGATTAATTTTATCACACTTTTCATATTCATCAACAAGAGTTAAAGGTATTTGTCCTTTTTCACTTCTAGTTATCCAAGGATGTTTTAAAGCTTTAAAAGTACTGTATCTAAAGAAAGGTTCAAATTTACATAATTTTAAAAATAAATTTCTAGCTAATAAAGGCATATAATGAGGAAAATCAAAATTTTCATTATTTGATTTTAAAGCATATAATTCTTTAATATATTTTATTTTTTTCATTCAAAAATATTTTTCTTTTGAAAATCTTCGAAAAATTTAATCATTTCTTCATTAATAACAGGTTTAATACTTTCAACCGCTTTGATAATAAACTTTTTTGGAATAGCCTGTACATTAATATTATCTTCAATAGCCATAATACCAGCTTCCCTAGCTACTTTAGCAATAT
>JAEEGK010006998.1_pt1 | contig 26992 bp, 28 predicted proteins | sample 8958771 | NCBI WGS metagenome assembly JAEEGK01 (sample SAMN16246547, study PRJNA631951) | gut metagenome | biome: gut microbiome; feature: rumen; material: SC-attached | host: Bos | place: Iran: Karaj | collected 2018-10 | reverse complement strand
ACTAAAAAGACATTTGCAAGTTTTGAGCCAATGCTTGACTACTGCGTAGTTAAGATTCCAAGACTTCCATTTGATAAGTTCATTACAGCCCAGAGAAAGCTTACAACTCAGATGAAAGCTACTGGTGAAGTAATGTCTATCTGCAATAACTTTGAAGGTGCCCTTATGAAGGCTATCCGTTCACTTGAGCAGCATGTTGATTCTCTTATGAGCTACGACTTCTGCGACATGACAGACGAGGAGTTAGCTGAGGCACTTGAGGTTGTAGATGATAGAAGAATCTACTGTATCGCAGAGGCGCTTCGCAGAGGTGTTTCATACGAGAAGATTCACGATATTACACAGATTGATATTTGGTTCATCGACAAGATTAAAATCTTGGTTGAGATGGAACAGCGCCTTGCTAATGAGGAGCTTACAGTAGAGCTTCTTAAGGAGGCAAAGAGAATTGAGTTCCCAGACAATGTTATCGCTGAGCTTAACGGCAAGCTTACTGAGGAGCAGGTACGTAAGATGCGTTATGATAACGGCATCATAGCAGCCTACAAGATGGTTGATACTTGTGCAGCTGAGTTTGACGCTATGACTCCATATTACTACAGCGTATATGGCAGCGAGAACGAAGCAGCTGAAACAAAGGACCGCAAGAAGGTACTTGTACTCGGCTCTGGTCCTATCCGTATCGGACAGGGTGTTGAGTTTGACTACTGTTCAGTTCACGCCACATGGGCATTTGCTAAAGAGGGATGGGAGACTGTCATTGTAAATAACAACCCAGAGACAGTTTCTACTGACTTTGATATAGCTGATAAGCTTTACTTTGAGCCTCTTACAAATGAGGATGTAGAGTCAATCGTTAATCTTGAAAAGCCAGACGGAGCTATTGTACAGTTCGGTGGCCAGACAGCTATCAAGCTTACAGAGCACCTTATGAAAATCGGTGTACCAATCCTTGGTACTAAGGCAGAGGATGTAGATGCAGCAGAGGATAGAGAGCTCTTTGACAAGATTCTTGAGCAGACACAGATTCCTCGTGCAGCTGGTGGTACAGTATTTACAGCAGAAGAGGCAAAGGCTGTTGCAAACAGACTTGGATATCCAGTACTTGTACGTCCTTCATACGTACTTGGTGGTCAGGGAATGCAGATTGCCTTTAATGATGAAGAGATTGAAAAGTTCATGGATATTATCAACCAGATAGCTCAGGATCATCCAATCCTTGTAGATAAGTACTTACAGGGCAAGGAAATTGAGGTAGATGCTATCTGTGACGGTGAGAATATCCTTATTCCTGGTATCATGGAGCATATTGAGCGTACAGGTATCCACTCTGGTGACAGTATCTCAGTATATCCAGCTCATACAATTAGCCAGGATATCAAGGACAAGATTGTTGATTACACTGAGCGTCTTGCCAAGGCACTTCACGTACTTGGTATGATTAACATTCAGTTTATCGCAATGGATGGAGAGGTATACGTTATCGAGGTAAATCCACGAAGCTCACGTACAGTTCCATACATCAGCAAGGTTACAGGTATTCCAATTGTAGACTTGGCGGCAAAGGCTATCCTTGGTCACAAGATTACAGACATGGGATACAAGCCAGGATTACAGCCAGAGGCTGATTATATCGCTATCAAGATGCCAGTATTCTCATTCGAGAAGCTTCGCGGTGCTGAGATTAGCTTGGGACCAGAAATGAAGTCCACTGGTGAGTGCTTAGGTATAGCCAAGACATTTGAGGAGGCTCTTTACAAGGCATTCCTTGGCGCCGGAGTTATCCTTCCAAAGCACAAGCAGATGATTATCACAGTTAAGGATAAAGATAAGCCAGAGGCACTTGAGGTTGCAAAGCGTTTCGAGAAGCTTGGTTACAAGATTTACGCTACACGTTCTACTGCTAAATATTTGCAGGATGGTGGAGTAGATGCACTTCGCGTAAACAAGATTACTCAGGAATCTCCAAATGTAATGGACCTTATCCTTGGCCACAAGATTGACCTTGTAATTGATACACCTACACAGGGACATGGTGACAAGACTCGTGATGGATTCCTTATCCGTAGAAATGCTATCGAGACAGGTATCAACTGTATCACAGCTATGGATACCGCAGTGGCACTGGCTACATCCCTTGAGTCAGCAACAACAGAGTACACACTTGTTGATGTAGCCACGATTTAATATTTGATACTTAATGTAGAGCTTTACTTTGAGAAGCCCCAAACGTTGAACTGATAGTTTGATATTTGGGTAGTGCTTCTCTAGGTAGAGCTCTATTTTTGCGCCTTTTTCCAGGAAGGAAAAAGTGAAACAAATATTTTTCCAAAAAGGATATTGACTTATTATACCTATCGTAGTATATTTACTTCGATAAATAAAGTACTACGGCAAACGTAGCACGAACAACATAGTACTACAGATGAAATAAAGGAGGAAATTATGGATAATGCAGTAGCTATGACGGGTGTTAGACCAAAAAGTAAAGACACTGGCTTTACACTTAAGATGATAGCGTTGATTACAATGTTTATAGATCATTTATCAGCGGTGTTGCTTCAGCCATATTATGCTGATGTAATGGCAAGTATTCCTACAAATGAGGCAAGAGAAGCGTGGAGAGCGGCCCATCCATTATGGACATATGGTACAATAGCTTTAAGAGTGATTGGTAGATTCGCTTTTCCGATTTTTGTATTCCTTTTAGTTGAAGGATTTATTCATACCAGAAGCAAAAAGAACTATGCTCTTAATCTTGGCATATTTGCACTTATTTCAGAGATCCCTTTTAACCTTGCACACGGAAAAATATTTGATTTATCTACTCAAAATGTATACTTTACACTTTTGCTAGGCTTGTTATGTTTATGGGCAATTGAAGAGTTTGGATTTAAGCGTAAGTTATCAGATAAGATGTCTAAATTAATTTTACCAACTTCAATTGTTTTAGGCGCGTTTATGGGTATCATAGCCCTCAACGATGGTTTAGCTGAACTAATTAGTTATTTTGTAGAACTTCCATTCTATACATATATAATTGCAGGAGCAGTAATATCGTTTTTAGTTGCATTAATAGTTAGTCGCAAATGGGATGCTGACAAAAAGAATAAGTTTGTAGTGATAGCTGGATTATTTGTAGCTTTCGGAGGAGTAGCAGAGTTATTACATACAGATTATTCTGGCTTAGGAGTTGCTACAATTCTAGTAATGTATTTGCTTAAAGAAAAGAAAAACAAGAGATTTGCATTAGGTTGTTTAGTTCTTTCCGTGTTTAATTTTATAGAAGCGGCAGCATTTTTTATGCTTATTCCTGTCGCTTTATATAATGGACAAAGAGGACCAAAGGTTAACAAGTATTTCTTCTACGCCTTTTACCCAGTGCATTTATTAATACTTTATTTCATAGCAAAGATGATAGGAATTGTAAATTTCGGAGGTTAGTAAAAGGCTAGTAGATGAGAATGATGTTTTTAGGAGGCTAAAATGAGTGCTAAGAAAGCATATTTGACATTTTTTATAGTAATGGCTATCTTTCTTGGAATAGGAATCGTAACATCGAGATTGCTTAGTCATGATTACAGTTATTTGGGAGAGGCCATTGGGACATCTATATTAACAATTGTTTCGGTAATTATATTAGGAAAGAAGGACTTGCTCAAATTTGAGTGGAAGAGTTTCCTTAAAGGAATGCTTTATGCAGCACCGCTTCTTGCAGTTTCAATATATATGATGGCTAATCATATTTCTTCTTGGTCATCATTTGGCGAAGGCTTTAACAAAGAATCTATAATTATGGGCATAGCACTATTTTTAGGAGCAGGAATAGGTGAGGAACTGGCTTGCAGAATTATTGGTGCAGAATTATTCAGACAGGCACTTGGCAACACTAAAAAGGGTGTATTTAAGGCAGTGTGCTTTTCATCACTATTTTTTGGATTGTGTCACCTTGTAAATATATTTACTTTTGGGCAAGGAATTATTGAGACTATTGTTCAGGTTATATATGCTTTTGGATTTGGATGTTTCTTTGCTGCTGTTTACTTTAAATCAAGAAATATATGGGCATGTATAATAACTCATTGGCTTTTTGATGTTTCAAACTTCCACGTGGAGACTCCTTTTGGAATAGAGAATCCAGTTGCGGCCCTTATTGTTACGCTAGCCATTTTGGTTATTACAGGTGTTGTTCTTGCATGTGTATACTTGAGCAATTACAAGTTTGACAAGGAAGATGGTGTAAAACAGATGATTGCATAATTTTTAATTTGGTATCTCTTTTTTATATATATTACACAGAAGTGACTAGGGATTTTTTCCCTAGTCATTTTTGCTTTATTAGTAAATTGTTTTGTAATCCTTCTTAATAAAACAAAGAATTGTGCAGAATAACTTTGTATTTTTCTTGATAATAGTATAGAATCTGTAAGAAAAAGGAGACTGACATGATTAATATTTCGTTTTTTGGCTTTTGGGTTGCTATTACTGTGACCTGGATTATTGTTAGAGGTGTGATTGCTTTAAGGACTAAGCATTTTAGTTTAAAGCGAGAACTACAGTTGCTGTTAGTATATGGATGCATAATACTTGTTTCAAGATTTGTATATTTTCCACTCCACCCGGTAAAAGGAAGGATTGATTATCTAAGGTTTGATTCTAGTAGGATTTTTCCTATTTGGCATAATTTTGAGCTATTTACATTTACCCATGATTTTTACGATGGTTGGAAGACTAATGTTATAGGTAATATTTTGCTATTTGTGCCAGTAGGCTTTGTTTGGCCAATCTGTTTTAAGAGGCTTGACAATGTGGGTAAGGTTACTTTGGCAGGATTTATTTATACTCTTTTGATAGAGCTTACTCAATTACCATTTTATGACAGATGTTCAGATGTGGATGATATGATTTTGAATACAACAGGAGTCTTTCTTGGAGCTTTGATTTATTTTGGAATCAAAAAGCTTAAAGGCTCAAAGCATAGGCAGTAGACATAATTTTCATCGATTCTTTTAACAAAATTTCAACGGTTTTTTCATATATGCTCGATATAATGGCAAAGGAACCATTAAATCGTAGGAGGAGAAGGCAAATGGGAAAACTATTATTAACAGGTGTCGATGGAAATCTTGGTGCAGAGGCAGCAAGGGTACTGCTTACACTTGCTAACAAGGAAGACCTTATTTTTGTGGGTTATAGCGAGGCTTCTTTGGAGGCTTTTAAGGCTCAGGGAGTGGAGACTCGTACAGCCAACTTCAATTACTATGACGGTTTGGAGGAAGCTTTTGCCGGAGCAGAGCGTTTAGCTCTAATCTCAATGCCTTTTGTTGGTGCTAAGAGACAGAATGCTCATAAAAATGTTGCTGATGCAGCTAAGGCGGCTGGTGTAAAGCAGATTATTTATACATCGTTGGTAAATGCTGGTGACCCAACCAACCCTAGTGTTGAGAAAAAGGATCATATATATACTGAGGACTATATTAAATCGATAGGCCTCGATTATGTTTTCTTGAGAAACTCTCAGTATGCGGAGGCTATGATTTCCAATTATTTCACCTATGTAAAGGGCGATGGAGTGCTTAAGAATAGTCAGGGTGATGGTAAGATGGCATATATCTCACGAAGAGATTGCGCCAAGGCTGTAGCGTATGCTTTGTATAAAGGAAATGAGTACAGTCATGCTATACTAAACATCAATGGACCTAAGCTTATGACTATATCTGAGTTTATTGAGATTGGAAATAAGGCTACAGGTAACCATATTTCTTACAAGGCAATTACTGATGAGGAAAATTACTTAATCTTTGATGCCATGGGAGTACCTAGAACTACTGATGGAGTTTTTCAGAAAGGTTCTGAGGCGCCATTTGCTTCTGAGGGAATGGTAACCTTTGCTCAGGCCATTCGTGAAGGTAAGATGGATTTGTGCACAGATGATTTCAAGAAGCTTACAGGCTCAGATCCTATAACAGTTCAGTATATGTTTGAACACAATGCTGATTTCCAGATAGGAGAGAGACACTCTAAGGATATTTAGCTTTTAAGCGAGAATAATTATGAAAAATTGGAAGAAAATTATAATTGCAATGTTAATAGGAGCATTATTTGTGGGATGCGGTGCCCACAAGAATGATGCGGAAGTCGATTTGACAGAAATGTCTGCAACAATGGTGTATTCTACCGTTGCAGATATGCTGAGCAATCCCGATAATTACAAGGGAAAGAGTGTCAGAATGGACGGAGATAGCAATATCACCCATGATGGCACTCACTCTTGTATTGTTTATGATGCCCTTGGCTGCTGTGCAGAGGGAATCGAGTACGTGCTTTCTGAGGAATACGAGGACTACCCGGCCGATGGCAAGCACATTACCGTGGTTGGTACCTTTGCCACCTACACTAAAAACAAGACCAAGTACTTTGTGTTAATTGACGCTGAGTTCGAATAATTACAAGGCACTGTGCATCTTGCGATATTCCCTTGGAGCATAGCCGGTTATCTCGTGGAATACCTTGTTGAAGGCAGTTGTAGATTGGAATCCTGCTTGGAATGCACATTCTGTTATAGTCAAACTATCGTCTAGAAGTAGAGTGATGGCATTTCGTACTCTGATTCTTGCAAGGTAAGCAGGAAATGACATCTGCATATACTGCTTAAATAGTTTAGAAAAATAATAGCTGCTGAGGCCCACCTGCTTGGCAACATCAGCCTGTGAGATACTATCTGTTGAATTTTCAGTAATGAAGTTGCAGGCAGCGTTGATATATCTCCAGGTGGAACTGTTAAAGCCTCCATCAGCAAACTCTTCCTGTCGTTCTGACATAACAAACTCACCGACTTTAAGTAAAATATCATATATCAAGCGCTTGCTCTTGGTTTCTGCAAAATAGTCATTGCCGCTATTTAGCTTTCTAATCTCCAATATTTTGTTAAAAACATACTTGGCCAATTCTGGATGTTCCTTGGCAGAGATATGGTGAAACTCGTTCAAAAATCTTGTGATACTGATTAAATCCAAATTATTTTCTAGAATGGAAGATCGAAATTGAATAAATAGACTACCAGAATGGGGTACATTTATAATCTCGTGAAGCTGTCTAGGCCAAACTAAAAGAACGTCCCCTGCGTCTAGTTGGTAAGAAACGCCGTTAACAATGTATTTGCAGCCATCCTTGAAAACAGCGGTAAACTCTAAGGCGTTGTGCCAGTGTGCTGGAAAAGAAGCTGGAGTATATTTCTTAGATACCGAAAGTATAGGATTTGGCTCAAAGTTTAAGATTTCTTTGTTGTCTTTAGTATTCATAAATTTATGATAACAAAAATTGGGCAAAATACAACAATTATTAGATTCTAATTATTGGGGGTAGGGAATAATATGATTGTATCGGTCTTTTTTATAGAAATTACTTTCTGACTATTATAAAGTAATAAATGAAGACAAATATATGGTATTGGAAGGAGTATATCTATGGAAAATTTTGTTTATTATTCACCAACATGCTTTGTTTTTGGCAAGGATACTGAGAGGGATACAGGTAAATATGTTAAACGTTTTGGTGGTTCAAAGGTACTTATACATTATGGCGGTGGAAGCGTTGTAAGGTCAGGATTGCTTGACAGAGTTAAGAAGTCTTTAAATGATTGCGGCATTCCATTTGTTGAACTTGGTGGCGTTAAGCCAAACCCTCGTAGTGGATTGGTGTACGAAGGTATCGACCTTTGCAAAAAGGAAAATGTTGATTTCATCCTTGCTGTAGGTGGTGGTAGTGTTATTGATTCATCAAAGGCTATTGCAGCGGGAGTGGTATATGATGGAGATTTCTGGGATTTCTATCAGGGAAAGCGTATCGAAGAGGCACTTCCAGTAGGCACAATTCTTACTATTGCAGCAGCAGGTAGTGAAGGTAGCCCAGATTCTGTCATTACAAAAGAAGAGGGAATGTTCAAGCGTGGCGCAAGTGGTGATGCTATCAGACCTAAGTTTAGTATTTTAAATCCAGCGCTTACACAGACATTGCCTGCATTCCAGTCAGCAGCTGGTATTACAGATATTATGGCTCACCTTTATGAGCGATACCTCACAAATAGTGAAGAAGTAGAAGTTACAGACAGACTCATTGAAGGATTGCTCCTTACAATGGTTCACGAAGGCCCTAGAGTAATTGAAGATCCAAACAATTACGAGGCAAGAGCAAACATTATGTGGGCTGGTACTATGGCACACAATAATTCTTGTGGTGTTGGTCGTACTCAGGACTGGAATAGCCACAGCATTGAGCATGAGCTTTCTGCATTATACGATTGTGCCCACGGCGCAGGTCTTGCTGTTACAATGCCAGCAGTATTTACTTATGAAATGAGTCACAATGTTATGAGATTTGCTAAGGCAGCAGTTAGAGTTTGGGGATGTCAGATGGATTTTGAGCATCCAGAGGTAACAGCTAAGGCTGGTATCGAGGCTCTAAGAAATTTCCTTATTTCGATTGGTATGCCAAAGAACTTTGAGGAACTTGGTGCCAAGGAAGAGGATATACCAAAGCTTGTAGATGTGCTTTGCAACGGCGATGGTAGAACAGGCAGCATCTCTGGATTTACAACTCTTAATGAGGATGACTGCACAAAGATTTACAAAATGATGGTTTAGGTTTTAGGTAGTTATACAATGAAATACAATTCAATAGAGACAACTAAGAAGAAACGTGAAGTTGATTTTACAACAGGCAGCCCGGCAAAACTTATTTTACCTTTTTACGGTACCTTGCTCTTATCAAGTATGCTGCAGCAGTTTTATAATTTTGCTGACACATGGATTGTGGGAAAAGGTCTTGGTGATAACGCACTTGCTGCTGTTGGAAATATGGGCTCTATTTTCTTTTTGATAGTAGGATTTTCGTTTGGTCTTGCTAACGGATTTGCGGTATTGATTGCTCAAAGTTATGGGGCAAAAGATACCGATAGACTTAGGCATAGATATGCAGCTACAATCGTTCTTGGTATTATACTCGCCATAGTAATGACTATTGGAAGTGTGCTGTTTTTGCCCGATGCTCTGAGATTTTTAAGAACTGATGAGTTAATCATAAAGGATAGCTTGAAATATGGTTATATAGTTTTTGGAGGTCTTGCAGCAGGCATTTGCTACAATATTGTGGGTTCTATACTAAGAGCACTTGGAGATAGCCAGACTCCACTAAAGGCGATTATTGTTTCGTCAGTATTGAACCTAGGATTAGATAGTTTTTTCATTTTCGTTCTACATACTGGAGTGGAGGGGGCTGCTATAGCAACCCTTTGCTCCCAGATTATATCTTCAATCATCTGCATCAATAGTCTTAGACAGATTGAGATGATTAAACTTTCAAAAGAACATTTTAAAAATAGCATCAATGTTTATCTAGATTTGCTAAGGAATGGTTTGCCGATGGCATTTATGAATTCTATCACGGCAGTCGGATGTATGGTGGTGCAGTATTTTGTAAATGGATTCGGCGTGGTTTACACAGCTGCTTATGCAACCTGCTTTAAGTATTTGAATTTGTTTATGAATCCAGCGGGAACAGCGGGAGCAGCTATGACTGCATACACAAGTCAAAATTATGGCGCAAGAAATTACGAAAGAATTATGGCTGGATTCAAGGTATGCCTTCGTATAGTTATGGTGGCTTACGGGATACTTGGTGCACTGATGGTATTTGCACCAGCCAGGCTTGCAGCAGTATTATTGACAGGCAAAAAGCAGATAGATTTAGTATGCCAATTTTTGCCGACCTGTGGTGTGATGCTTTTCATACTAAACATTTTGTTTGTTGTAAGAGCCGCTGTCCAGGGAATGGGTAAGCCTTTGCTTCCTTTGCTTTCGGGAATTTTAGAAATGATTTTAAGAACCTTGGCAGTTACATTTTTAATTGATAGAATAGGCTTTAGAGCCACCGCATATGCTGAGGTCAGTGCTTGGACGGGGGCCTTTATCTTGAACGCCTTGGCATTCTACTTGGCGATGAAGAATTTTCCGGGAAGGAAAGATGCTCTTCATGAATACAGTTATACTAGCAACAATTAGTGATATACCAAGGAGGTTTTATGAGTTCACTTACAACACGAATAGAGTTGAATAATCATACAGCTATTCCATGCTTCGGTTATGGAACATATAAGATAAAGGACGCCAGTGAAGCCTATGAATCTGTTAAAGCGGCTTTAGAGCAAGGTTACAGACATATTGATACGGCAGCCTTTTATGAAAATGAAAAATTTGTAAGCGACGCTATCAAAGATTTCATGAAGGAAAATAACGTAAGTCGTCAGGATATATTTGTTACTAGCAAGGTTTGGAAAACTGAGTTGGGCTACGACAAGACTTTGGCTGCATTTGAAAAGACAATGGAAGAGATGCAATTAGACTATCTTGATTTGTATCTAGTACATTGGCCAGCATCCTTTGCCTTTGACGATGATTGGGAAAACACCAATCGTGCCACATGGAAGGCCATGACAGAGATTTATAAATCCGGTCGTGTAAAAGCAATTGGAGTTTCCAACTTCTTGCCGCATCATCTTAAGGCGCTTATGGAAATGGAAGTAATTCCTGCTGTTAATCAGATTGAGATTAACCCAGGATTTTTACAAAAAGAGACAGTAGATTATTGTCAGGAAAATGGAATCCTTGTTGAAGCCTGGAGCCCACTTGGACGAGGCAAGTCTTTATCTCATCCTGTTTTGGAGGAGCTTGCAGCAAAGTATAATCGCACTGTAGCTCAGATTATTCTTAGATGGGAAATTCAGCACGGCATCGTGCCTCTTCCAAAGTCAGTTAATCCAGAGAGAATCCTTCAGAATGCTAATGTTTTTGACTTTGAAATTGCTGCCGGGGACATGGCTGTAATCGATGCTATTCCACCTTACGGCAATAGCGGCCACGGGCCAGATGATTTATAAAATCACTTCCATGCCTACTTTTTGTGGTACCATGCCCATGGCCTGGTAGAATTTCATTGCACCGGGATTGCAGGACCATACATTTAAAGTCACATTGTAGTAGTCGTTCTCCTTGGCATAATTGATTACGTAATCATAGAGGCTTTTGCCAATCTGCTTCCCGCGACAATTTTCATCAACGCATATATCATCGATGTAAAGTGTTTTAATATCCGTAAGTACGGAGTCGTTAAGCACCTGTTTATGAATGCAAAATGCATGGCCCACAACTGTATTGTTATCTTCACAAACAAATACAGGAGTGTGGTCGCAGGCGATGATTTCTTTAAGTTCAGCTGAGTCATACTTGGTGGCAGGCCCTTTAAAAATGTCTGGGCGGCCGTTGTGGTGCACCATATCCACCTGCACTAGCAGCTCTAATATTCTTGGAATGTCTTTTGTGGTTGCTTTTCTTACTGTTGGCATATCTGGCTCCATAATTTAAAATTTCTAATAACATAAATCTCACTAAAAGATATAATACCATATAGTTGTACGCAATGTTATAATAACTAAATGATGGTTAGCTTATAAGGAGGATGATATGGTAAAGCACGTTATATTATGGACACTTAAGGACGAGTTATCTGCTGAAGAAAAGGAGCAGGTGAAGAAGGGAATCAAGGAGGGCTTAGAGGGTCTTGCAGGTAAGATTCCTGGCATGATAGAGATTAAAGTTAATATTAATGGTCTCGAAAGTTCAAATGCAGATCTTATGCTTGACTCTACATTTGAAAGTGTAGAAGCACTTAAGGCTTATGCAGTGCACCCAGAGCATGTTGCTGTAGCAGACAACAATGTTAGACCATACACCAAAATCAGAAGTTGCTTAGATTTTGAAGTATAATAGTTACATATAAAATAACAGGGCAGATAATATAGTTTATCTGCTTTTATTTTTGGGGATATTTAAATATACTAGTATACAAGGATTATTTTATATTTGGTTCATTGAATAATGATTTATAGGCAAGAAGGTAAAATTCGAAAGGGTAATAATGTAATGAAGGGATTTGAATTATTTAAAAATGAAGTTGTGGCTCCAATAATTTTAGAGAAGGAACTCAAGAACACACTTGGCAAGATGGTTGGCATATTTGCCACAGATATTAAACGAGTGGCAGGTGTTGAAGCTGAAATTATATCTGATATTCCAGGGCAGGCTAAAAATGTAGTTGTCGTGGGAATTGTAGGAGAGAGTCCAATTTTAGATAGATTTGCAGATAAGCTAGCACCAATCCAGGGCAAGAATGAATGTTACAGCATTTTTGTGGAGGAGGATTGCTTTAATCAGGGACAAACCGCTCTTATAATAGCTGGAAGCAATAAGCGAGGGGCTATTTATGGAATGTTTAGCATATCTGAGAAGATTGGAGTATCTCCTTGGTATTATTTTGCAGATGCGGCAATTAGAAAGCGTAGCGAAATTATTTTATCAGATGAAATCTGTGTTACTTCAAAAGAACCATCAGTTACCTATAGAGGCTTTTTCATAAATGACGAGCAGCCATGCTTTGGCAACTGGGCTAGGGAAAAGTTTGGAAGTATTAGGCCTTGTCCTGAGCTTTATGAAAAGATTTTTGAGCTGCTTTTACGATTAAAGGGAAACTATATTTGGCCTGCTATGTGGAGGTCTGATTTTACGTTAGATCATATAGAAAATGCTATTTTGGCCAATGAGATGGGAGTGGTTGTTGGTTCATCTCATCATGAGCCATGCTGCCGTTCTGGCCAAGAGTTTCAAACGCTAAATAAAACAAACCCTAAATATGGAATGGAGTGGAGCTTTCTTTCAAACCCTGAGGGAATTACAGAGTTTTGGAAGGATGGCTTGATTCGCAATAAAGATTTTGAGAATCTGATAACTATCGGTATGCGTGGAGAAAATGATTCTTACCTAATGCCAGAGGACGCAACTTTAGCAGACAATATTAATGTATTAAAATCCGCAATTACGAAGCAGAAAGAGCTTATATCAAAATATGCACCATCTAGTCATCCACAGTTGTTGGCAATTTACAAAGAGGTGGAGGACTATTACTACGGGGATGAAAACACACCTGGTCTTAAAGATTGGGATGTGTTGGATAATGATATTATGATGCTTTGTGATGATAATTTCGCCAATGTGAGAACTCTTCCTGACGAAAATCTTAGAAGGAAGAACGGCGGATTTGGAATGTACTATCATTTTGACTATTTTGGTAGTCCGGTTTCGTATCTTTGGGTGGATTCTACACCTCTTACAAAGGTTTGGGAGCAGATGTCTATGGCTTACGATTATGGGGTTCGCTCTGCTTGGATTGTAAATGTGGGGGATATTAAAAATCAGGAATTGCCTCTAAGCTATTTCCTAGATTTGGCTTATGATTTTGATAGATGGGGCACTACGGCCATTAATAAAACTGATGAGTACACGGTGCAGTTCTTTGAAAAATTAGGTTTCAAAAGGGACCTTGCAGTCCAGGCGGCATCGGCAGTCACGGGCTATGTTGATATAAACGCAAAGCGTCGTCCAGAGCCACTTAATTCTATGACCTATCATCCTTGTCATGAAAATGAGGCTGAGGTTATGTTGGATAGAATCAATAGCCTTACCAATCTTTCGGAGGAATTGTATAAGCAGGTTAAAGGTTCAGATTTGGAAGAGTGCTTCTATCAATTAGTCTATTATCCGCTAAATTCAGTGGCGGAGATAAACAAAATGCAGATTTATGCAGGTTTAAATCAACATTATGTAAAGCAAAGAAAGAAGCATGGAAACATTTATATTCCACTTGTTCAGGAGGCTATCGCAAAAGAGAAGGCTCTTACTGAATCTTATCACAGTAGATTGAACGGCAAGTGGAATCATATGCAGTCGGTTTATCATATAGGGTTTACTAACTGGAATGATGAAATGTGCGAATATCCAATTTGCCATATTTTTACACCTATGGAAGACAGCAGACTTCTTGTAAGTGTTATAGGGCAAGACGATGTTACCAACGCAAATAGATGGACCAGACATGTTTTGAGTATGCCACTGTGTTTCCAATCCAAGGTTTATGGCAGTTTTGAAGTAGCAAACGGCGGGCAAAAGCAGCTGGAATATCATATTGACTATGACGCTGATTGGATAGAGCTTACAGACGAAGCGGGCAACAAAATCTCTAAAAATTATCATTATTATGTTGATGATACTGCAAAATATAATGTGACACTCCTTGCAGAAAAATGGGATAGAAGTGAGTCTGCCACAATACGTATATACGGAGATAACTGCGAGACAGTGGCTGACGAATCAGAAAATAGCACTAGCATTAATATGGTAGAGATAGAAATAAAGCCTAGTGAGCTTGATACTAAAGATGTTAAATCAGAATGCTTTTTGGAAAGTGATGGGTGCATTGCTATTGAGGCTGTTCATACCATGGAAAACAACCCAGTGGAGGGTGGCGAGTATAGAGAAATAAAAGGCTATGGAAAAACTGTTGGCGGCATGAAGGTTTTCCCAACGACAGCTAGCTTTGCGGATGATAAAAATGCTCCAAGCCTTGTATATAGGGTGTTTGCAGCTGCCGAAGGAGAATATAGATGCGATATCTATACATCCGCTTCAAATCCAGTGATTTATCAGGGGAAGATGCAAATTAAGATAGGTACAAATTTAGATGAGGCTATATTCGTAAATACGATTCCAGATGTGGATTATGTTCCATGGAAATCAGATAGCTGGAGCAAAGGAGTTTTAGATCAAATCCACATTGCTACATGCAAGCTAAATCTTAATAAAGGGGTAAATGAAATAAAGATATTTGCCGTAGACCCAGCTGTAGTCCTTGAAAAACTAGTGCTTTGGAACCCTGGCATAGAGCCTCGCAAGTCTTATCTGGGACCACAGGAAAGTATCAGGATTAATTAAATATTTTTGGTAAATAATCAATAAATTATTTGTTAACGGGCAGAAACGTTTTGTTGATGGCTTCACCTCCGTAATTAATTTAAAATTAAATTAATTGAGTAAACAATGTACTGGCGAAAACACATTGTAATTGTAAAAGGAGGATATTTATGAAGTATCAGGGTCTTTTTGAGCCTATCAAAATCGGTAAGCTCGAAATCAAGAACCGCTACGCAATGGCTCCAATGGGACCACTTGGTCTTGGTGATTGCGAAGGCGGATGGAATGACAGAGGTATCGACTACTACACAAGACGTGCTCAGGGTGGTATCGGCCTTATTATCACAGGCGTTACCTTCTCAGACACAGAGGTAGAAAAGCCTTCATTCCCAAACACACCTAATTCAACCTATAATCCAGTTCAGTTCGTTAGAACAAGTCGTGAGATGACTGAAAGGGTTCATGCTTACGGTTCTAAAATTTTCTTGCAGATGAGTGGTGGATTCGGTCGAGTTACAATCCCTACAAACTTGGGCGAGTTTCCACCTGTATCTGCATCTCCAATCCCTCACAGATGGCTTGATAAGACTTGCCGTCCACTTACAGTAGAGGAGATTCACGGCATCGTAGAAAGCTTTGGTAAGGGCGCTTACAATGCAAAGCGCGCAGGCTTTGACGGTGTTGAGATTCACGCTGTTCACGAGGGTTATCTTATTGATCAGTTTGCTATTTCATTCTTTAATCAGCGTACAGATGAATACGGCGGAAGCTTAGAGAACAGACTTAGATTTGCAAGAGAAATTCGTGAGGAAATTGCAAAGACCTGTGGATGGGATTTCCCTGTTGCTCTTAGATTCTCACTTAAGTCTATGGTAAAGGACTTTAGAGAAGGTGCTCTTCCAGGAGAAGAATTTGAGGAGAAGGGCCGCGACATCGAAGAGGGTATCGAGGCTGCAAAGCTTCTTGAAAAATACGGCTATGACGCTCTTGATGTAGATGCTGGAACCTATGATGCATGGTGGTGGAATCACCCACCAATGTATATGGAGAAGGCTCCATACAAAGAGTTTGCAAGAATCACAAAGGAAAACGTCAACATCCCTGTAATCATGGCAGGTCGTGTTGATAATCCTGATACAGCCATCGATTGCATCAACAACAATATCTGTGACATGGTTTCACTTGGTCGTCCTACACTTGCAGATCCGGATATTGTCAACAAGATTCGCAGAGACAAGGTTAGCCAGATTCGTCCATGTATCAGCTGTCAGGAAGGCTGTATGGGACGTATCCAGGTATATTCACTTATCAACTGTGCAGTTAACCCACAGGCTGGTAAGGAAAGATTAAATAAATACAACCCAATCACTAAAAAGAAAAAGGTGCTCATCGTAGGTGGCGGTGTTGCCGGTTCAGAGGCAGCAAGAGTCCTTGCTGAAAGAGGACATGAGCCAGTGCTTTACGAGGCATCAGACAGACTTGGCGGAAATCTTATTCCAGGAGGTGCTCCTTCATTTAAGGAGGACGATATCGCCCTTGCTAAGTGGTACGAGGATGAAATGACTCGCCTTGGAGTTGAGGTTCACCTTAATACAAAGGCAACAGAAAAGGAAATCCTTGATAGCAGCTACGATGCAGTTATTATGGCAACAGGTTCTCGTCCAAAGATGTTCTCACTTGGTGATGATGAGAAGGTTTATTCTGCAGAGCAGGTACTTCTCGGCAAGAAGGACGCCGGCGACAACGTGGTTGTTGTAGGTGGTGGACTTGTAGGCTGCGAGCTTGCCCTCGACCTTGCATATAAGGGAAAGAAGGTAACTATCGTTGAGGCTCTTGATAAGATTATGGCAGTCAACGGTCCTATTTGTTCAGCTAACAAGGAAATGCTTGAGCAGCTTCTTCCATTTAACGGTGTTGAAATTGTTACTGGGGCCAAGGTTACAGAGTATAAGGACGGTGTTCTTAAGGCAACAGTTGAAGGTGGCACTAAGGAAATCAACGCTGACAGCGTAGTTCTTTGCGTTGGTTACTCAAGCGAGGATACACTTTACAACAAATACAAGAATGATATCGATGAGGTTTACTTACTCGGTGATGCAAGACAGGTATCAAACATAATGTATGCTATCTGGGAAGCATTTGAAGTTGCTAATCACATTTAATATTTTGATACATTCCCCCCCAATAAGGTCTCCATTTGGCTAATTTGCTGAATGGAGATTTTTGTTATAGAATAAATCACGATACTAATGTTATTGGGTGACAATATTTGTAATGAATACTAGAAATTTTAAATGCTTTCAAACTGTATATGAGGAGAGAAATTTACAGGCTGCAGCAAGCAAGCTTTTTTTGTCTCCACAGGGACTTAGCAAGATTATTAAAAGTCTTGAGGAAGAGTGTGGGGCGCCGCTGTTTGTTCGTACTAAAGAGGGATTTATTCCAACAGAAAGCGGGAAGGTTTTTTATGAGAAGTCCAAGGTTGTAACCAAGGATTTAAATGAGATGTTTTCAAGCATCGAGGCGCTAAATGATAAGGAAAAGCGATTTAAAATTGGCTTTGCGGCAGGAACTATTCGTGCCATTGATATAGCCTTAGTTAGAGAATATATGGAGAATAATCCTGAGATTCTGGCCAGTTGGCACGAGCAGGAAAATAGCAGAGTGCTAAAGCAGGTCATTAACGATGAAATTGGATTTGGATTTGTAATTGGAAAGCCTGCAGAAACTAACATCAAGGCAGTTAAGCTTAAGAGTATAGATGTGGTTTTGTATGTTTATAATGGCCACAGATTGTGGAATGAATCAGAGGTGGAACTTCTTGATATTAAAAACGAGCCAATCATTTCTATGAATGAAAAGTACCATATCTATCAAGATGTGATAAATGCCTGTCGCATGAACGGATTTAATCCAGACATAGTTGCCAAGGTTTCTGAGGGGCAGTCAATTTATCAGCTGGTTAAGAATAAGATAGGTATCGGTGTGGCTCCAAGATTTTTCGGCGATACTGACCAGGTAAAGGCAGTAGCCATTAGAGATGCTTACGCTTGGGATATCTATGGAATATACCGCGGAGACACGGTGGATATCGATTTGGTTGAGCGGTTGATAGCAAAATTTGGTGAAAGAGAATAGAGACTATGGATGAAAGATTAAAAAGGCAAATGGATTTTGCTTTAGAAATCGATAAAGAGAAAAATATTTTTAGACAGACTCACCTTTCGGGGGATGGTCGCAATGAAAATGATGCTGAGCATGCATGGCACATGGCAATTATGGCCTATCTTCTCAGGGAATATTCCAATGAGGAAATTGATATTGGAAAGGTAATGCTTATGTGTCTGATTCACGATATAGTTGAGATTGATGCTGGTGACACCTATGCTTATGACGAGGAAAATCTAAAAACTCAAAAGAGCAGAGAGGATGCGGCAAAGAAGCGAATCTTTTCTATATTACCAGATGATCAGCGAGATGAGCTTATGGCTCTATTTGATGAGTTCGAAGAGTTTGAGACTCCAGAATCAAAGTTTGCTCATGCAATGGATAATGTGCAGCCACTTATGCTTAACAACAGTAACGGTGGCAAGGATTGGAAGGTGCGAGGAATCAACAGCACCCAGGTGTATGGCAGACAATCCAAGACAACTCTTGGCTCCAAGAAGTTGTTTGATGAGGTGGTTGATGTTATATTAAAAGACCACATTAAAAAGGGAAATATAAAAGAATAAGTCGGAGGATTTATGAAGGCTCTTATAGCTATGAGCGGTGGCGTGGATAGTAGTGTCGCTGCTCTTTTAATGAAGGAAAAAGGATATGAATGCGTAGGCTGTACCATGAAGCTTTATGCCAATGAGGATATCGCAGTTGACGCTACAAATACATGTTGTTCGTTGGATGATGTGGAGGATGCCAAGTCTGTCGCTAGACGTCTAGAGATGCCACATTACACATTTAATTTTCAGGACCAATTTAGGGAAAAGGTAATCGGCAATTTCATTCACTGCTATGAAAATGCCATGACACCAAACCCTTGTATTCAATGCAATAAGCATATGAAGTTTAATGAGTTGTATCGCAGAGCTAGAGAGCTTGGCTGCGATAAGGTTGTTACAGGTCACTACGCTAGGATTCGTAAAACCGATAATGGTTATCAGCTTTTAAAGGCTCTCGATAACAATAAGGACCAGTCATACGTATTATATGAAATGACTCAGGATGAGCTTGAGCACACTGATTTTCCATTAGGCGAGCTTACCAAGGATGAGGTGCGAAAGATTGCTGAGAGCAATGATTTTATAAATGCTGATAAGCCAGATAGTCAGGATATCTGCTTTGTGCCGGATGGTGATTATGTGGCAGCTATAAAGCGTTTTTCTGGAAAGGAATATGCCCCAGGAGATTTTGTAGACTCTGAAGGTAATGTGCTTGGCAAGCACAAAGGAATTGTTAGCTATACTATTGGGCAGCGAAAGGGTCTTGGCATCTCAGCAGCCTATCCTCTTTACGTAACAAAGCTTGATATTAAGAATAATCAGGTGGTGCTTGGCAAGAACGAGGAGCTGTTCTCAAAGGATGTATATGTTAAAGATATTAACTGGATTAATCCTAAGCAGATGCAAGATAAATTCCGTTGCAGCGCCAAAGTAAGGTATAGAATGTCCGACCAGCCATGTACTGTTGAACGTATTGGAGACAGTGAGGCCAAGATTGTTTTCGATGAGCCTCAACGAGCTATTACTCCAGGACAGTCTGCTGTATTTTATGATGGTGAGGTAGTCCTTGGGGGAGGAATTATCTATGATAAATAAGGAAATTTTGGCTGAGCTTTATGCTAACCAGGATTTGAAATACAAGGATTTTCAAAGCAAGCTTACCCCAGATTTAAGTCCAGATGATTTTATTGGAGTAAGAACCCCGGCCCTTAAAAAGCTGGCTAAAGAATTTGCTAAAAGAGAAGATGTGGGAGAATTTTTAGATAGTCTGCCTCACAAGTATTTTGATGAGAATCAGCTTCACGCATTTATCCTTTCTGAAATGAAGGATTATGATAGGTGCGTGGCCTGTCTTGAAGAGTTCCTGCCTTATGTAAATAATTGGGCCACCTGTGACCAAATGTCACCTAAGGTATTTAAGAAGAATACCGCTGATTTGTTAAAGCACATTAATAAGTGGATTGAGTCAGACAAGGTTTATACAGTTAGATATGGGATAGTATCGTATATGCGATATTATTTAGATGGAGAGTTTAAGCCAGAATATCTCGAGGCTGTGGCTGGAATTAAGTCTGATGAATACTATATAAATATGGCAATAGCTTGGTATTTTGCTACAGCTTTGGCTAAGCAATACGAGGCTACGGTCAAGTATATTGAAGGTAGAGTGCTAGAACCTTGGACTCACAACAAGGCTATCCAAAAAGCTATTGAAAGCTATAGAGTTAGCAATGAGCACAAGAAGTATCTCAGGAGTCTTAAAATAAAGTAAGAGGATGATTTCTATTTTCGAAGTTCTTAAGGAGAGATTATTAATGTTCTCATAAGAATTATTGGGGAAACTATAGAGAAATTATAGGAAGATAATAAATAATGGAAATAAGTTATAAGGAATTTATACAGCTTCCAAAGGATAGCTACATGCTAATAGATATCCGAAATGAGGGAAGCTTAAAATATGGAATAATACCTGATGCTATAAGTATCACTCACGAGCTGTTTGAGACAGATTTGGATGGTGTTATAGCAAGGCTTGATAAATCTAAAAAGATAGTATTGTACTGTGCCAGAGGGCAAGTGGCTTTGGAGGATGCCGCAACTTTACAGGACAATGGTTTTGATGCTGTTAGTCTAGAGGGGGGCTACAACAGCTATCTTTCTGCATTAATTAAGCAACAGGATGATGCAGCAGCGGATGAGTTGAAGGAACGAACAGCAGAGATAGAAAAGAGCATTCGAAAGAAGTTTCACAAGGTGCTGTTTTCACCTTTTGCAAAAGCTTGCAAGGAGTATCAGCTTATTAAAGAGGGTGACCATATCTGTGTGTGCATTTCTGGCGGCAAAGATTCAATGCTTATGGCAAAGCTCTTTCAAGAGATTCAAAGACATAGAAAGGTCAATTTTGATTTGACATTTCTTGTAATGGACCCAGGATATAGTGATGTAAACCGTAAGCTTATCGAAAGCAACGCTAAGCTTATGGGAATACCTATTGTGATTTATGAGTCGGATATTTTTGATGCAGTTGATACAGTAGACAAGAACCCTTGCTATCTGTGCGCAAGAATGCGACGTGGCCACTTGTATTCAAAGGCAAAGGAATTGGGCTGTAACAAGATTGCCCTTGGTCATCACTATGATGATGTCATTGAGACAATATTGATGGGTATGCTTTATGGTGCCCAGGTTCAGACCATGATGCCAAAACTTCATTCTACAAACTTTGAGGGAATGGAGTTGATTCGTCCACTTTACCTAATCAGACAGGATGATATCATCGCTTGGCAAAGGTATAACGGTCTTAAGTTCCTTCAGTGTGCATGCCACTTTACAGAAACATGCGATAGCTGTGCTGTTGATGGCACTAGTGCATCAAAGAGACTTGAGATTCGAAATCTGATTGCTAATCTAAAGAAGATTAACCCATACGTAGAGTCCAATATATTCAGTAGCGTAGAAAACGTAAATCTTGCTACTGTAATAGCTTACAAGCAGGATGGGGTTAAGCATCATTTTCTTGATACTTATGATGAATAATGAAATGTAGCAACACCTTACGGTGTTGCTTTGAATAAAAGTGCTTCGCACGGATTGTAGAGAACAGTATATGGTGTGAGCACACTTTTATATTATTTTGTAGATTTAATATTAGAAGAATGCTATAATAACAGCAAGTTTTGCGGACATAAGTTGTAATTAAATACTAGGGAGAATAATCAGATGCGGGAGAATCAGAAGAGAGAATTATTCGAAAATCTTGTAGACTCGTGCGGATTTTATGAAGAGAATGCGGTCTTTTTAAAATCTATGTACACAGAGCTATCTTTAGACGTCAAAAGTCTATATGTTTTATACAGTGTTCTAAAAAATCAAAGAGAAATTTCCTGTTATTGTGGAGAAGTAGAAGTAATACCTAATGGGGATAAAGTAGAGATGACTTATAAGTCTAAAACCTTATCCTTTAATAGTGATGATATAAGATTTCTTGTGGGACAAACAATCACCATATGCGAAGATATATTGCCACAAGGAACCTTGGTTGAGCTTGATTTGGGAAAGATAAAAGTTCCTAATCCTAATTCAACTCAGTTATTTGTTGTCATTACCAAAAGATTTTTAGGTGACGAAACTGGACCTTTCTATCAATACGGTGGAGAGCTTTATCCTACAGGAAATTATGGCACTGGAAAGACTCTTTCCTTTACCCCAGCAACAATTAAAGAGGTGGTTCATAAAGGCTATGAATCCGAACTAGATAATCAATTTGTTTATGAAATATTAGATGAGCTACTCGTGAAAGAGCATAGGATCTCTATGGGCTTTGCAAAGAATCAAGGAGCGTAGTATGGCAAGGGAAATCAAAGTCGATTACACGGCTGTAAATGATGCAGTTGTAAAAATAAATGAGGCCATAAAAACATACAATTCATTAGCGAAAAAAGGATTTGATGATTCCTTATCAGCTTTAGATGGAATGAATTCTGATTATGTAGACACTATTCAAAATGTTTTAGATTGTCTAAATCCAAAGGTCAAGGAAAAGATGGATAATTCGATGTCTAATTATTCAAAAAAGACATCATCTGCGGCTAAGACTTTTAAAGTTACAGATGACGATTTGGCAAAGAGTTATAAAGGAGAACAGTGATATGGGGCAATTATCAAGCGGTGATGCTTCAAGATTTAAAAGTGATTTGGTTTCTTGTTTTCAATATAAAAAAGCGGATATACGTGAAAACTTTAATGAGATGGACTTCGAAAATGCGGATAAAGAAACTAAGATGGAAGAATATATCTCAAGTATAGAAACTAAATTTGATTCTATGATAAATGTACTTAACAGCATAGGCTTTGAATAAGTCATAAGGGAGAATGATGTGGGACAACATAGAGATATTAAGCTTAATTTCGATGATTTGGGCGAAATAAAAAATGAAATCAAAAATTATATAGATGCTCTAGAAGACTTACAGGATGCGTCTGAAAGATTTGTTAGTGTAATAGACGAGCAAAAGGGGGATACATTCACGGAACTAAGAAAAGAGTATGATGATTGTATTTCGGTAGATCATTCTGATTTGATAGAGATACTTTATAATGTTCATGATAACCTGGGCAATTATATGAGGGATATGCAAGATTTAATTGCTCCAGAAAATTCAGGAATGTTATGTAGAGTAGATAGGAATGATATTTGGTGGAATCTAGAACAGATTAAAGCAATACCGCATCAATGTTTGTCAGATCACCCTAGTGTACCTAGCCACTCGTATTTTGATGAATTCGTAAATCCGTTATCACCTAAAGCGGCTGAGATTCAGGCAAGGAACGAGGAGAAAAGGCGAAGGAGAGAAAGAAATTATAATAAACTAGTTGATTTCTATAATAATGTTTTCTACCCTACGATGGATTCAATAAAAGATGACATCAAAAAAATGTACGAAATTTATGATGAATACGTAGTAGAGTATGAAAATACAGATGACATATATGCTAAAAAGCTTGATGAAATATATGATTCCATCAAAACCTGGAAGGATGTTGCTGGGGATATATGGGATGGAACAAAGAGCTTCTTCAAAGGTTTTGGAACAGGAATTGTTGATTTAGCAAAGGGACTAAAAGCTCCACTTGAAGTATCTATGGCAATAAATGTGCCATTACCGCTAGGTATGCGCTTGGCGTTATTAAATGATGGTGGTCAAGAAATCTATAGAGGCGTAAAAACATTTATAAAAGACCCCGAAAACAATGCGGGAGCAATCTTCCAAGGTATGGCAGATACAGCCGATGAAGAGGGTGTAGCATTTACCGCTGGATATGCTACAGAAAAAGTTGCTGAGATTATACTAGCTAAGAAGCTGGCAGATAAGATTTCGGGACCGAAGGTTGAGAAAAATCAATCATTTGGTGATTTAATGACACCGGAAGAAGCTGTTAGATATGATGATTATTGGAGAAAAACAAATATTGGTTCTAATAAAACCTATGATGAATTTTTAAAGTATAATCCGGGGAAAGACATAGATGATTATTTTAGACTTGTTAGGGAACAATCGCCTTGGCCAGATGGGTATAATTCCAATGCTAATAAGGTGACTTTAAAATCTGGAGATACATTTAATATGGTTTTGGATAGCCGTCAAAAGACGTCTAAACCGGGTGGTTTTGGTATAAAAGAGGATGTTCCAAGTGTAGAATTTGCTAGAAATGATATAGCGATTAAATATGGTTGGAAAGATGATTGTGGTAAAATTGCAACATATAGGGTGAAAGAAGGCGTAGAATTGACGTGTCCAAGCGGGCCAATTGGACCACAAATTGATTTAACGGTTAATAAATATTTGCCAGGAAATATGGGCTTAACACAATATGATTTATTTAGTGGCTTAGGAATGGTAGATAGAAATATGTACATTGAAGTAGTGCCAGGAACAGTCAGAAGATTAAGATAGGAGTATTTATTATGGAAATTACATATTTAGAAAATGGAATTAAATGGAAAAATGGAGATTGTGAAGTTACATACAATGCAGATAATATTGAGTTTGCCGCAGATAGTGCGGAATTTATATATGCTGAGATTATAAATGATGATGGTAATAGTGAATATAGATTTGTTGATTTAAATGGAAATGATATTTGTAAATATGATGAGACTAATGTTCTACAGATAAAAAATGGAATTACTTGGATTAATAAAGAATACGAGGAAATAATTGATGTGTATATTATCTGGAACAAGATTTACGTAATGGTATCATCTACTGATATTGATGTATTTGAATTTTCAGCTCAATATATTGGTACAATAGAGGCTCCATTTAATTATATTTATTCAAGATTTGTTGATGGAGAGAAGCTTAGCGTTATCTGTCAGGGCAATATGGAAAATGCTGATACATTTGGGAGAACAGATTGTAGATTTGAATATGATACTATAACAAATAATTGGATAAAAGTTGGAATAGCATATTAAAATACAGATATTTTAATGGGATAGAATAAAATGTCATTAGAAGGAACTTATAAAAAGAAAAATTTAGATGTTCAGCAGCCTTAAAAAATGAAATGGTATTAGCAGAAAAAGGACTTAGTAAAAAGAGTTATGCACTGTTAAGCAGTATATTGGAGGAACTGGAGATAATCATGGAGAATAAGTGCTTGCCGCTATTTTTTCCTAGAATAATTGCAGATTCAGGGGACTTTAGTGCAAATTAGGCTTGGATTTATTAGATTTGGCAGAATTGTATAAGAGATGGAAGTGATTTAAGTTAAAATATTTAGATTTATCTTATATGAATTGTTCAAGGCCCTTCCTTGTGAATTATAAAAATCTAATTGAAAAGGTGAGGATGGATTATATCAACGAAATTAAACATCAAGAATTAATTACTATTTTATAAAACTTAATTAAGACGATAGGATTGATGCTAGAACATAATGATGATTATATTTTAATGCAAAATGAAAGAGAAGCTAAAGAATGGCTTGTTTTTTTGAAAGGGCATAAAGATAAAGAGGAACTTCGTTCATTAGAGAATGAAATTTCCGATAGATTTTTTTTTTAAAATTTGACGGGAAATTGAAAGAACTGAATGGGATAATAAAAGGGCAGCGTTAATGAAGGAATATATTTTTAAATCTAATGAATATCTTAAGGATGCCTAAAATTGAGTCTTTCACTGCAGGAGTTCATTTTTGCTATTAGGAGACTTAAAGATGATGACGAATGAAGATTTTTTGCAGTTACGTAAGTCATATATCGAAATTGGAAAACTTGTACAAAAATATGGATATGGACGGTACGATGGAATACTACGTTTGCTTGGTGGGCAAGTAAATTGTATTGATTCAGATGAAGACTATGACGAAAAAATGAAATATTTATTAGAAAGTTATAGAAAACTGTTTGTTTCAAGAAGTGGATTAAATGATTTTGTAGTCTATGACCCTGATGCTAAATTAAGAAATGAATTAAATGAGAAATACAATGATGAATTGAAAAATATATGGGATATTATTAAGGATTATGTATGATTAAATGCGATTGTTTAGAAAAAACAAATCAGAAAATAACTACAGCAGTACAGTTTGATGAAGCTAGAGCATTCTTTAAAAAAATGGTTGAGGAAAAAATCTACGTTGAAGTTGATGTCAAAGAACCATATCATACGGGTAAGTTGTTGGATGGTAAAAAGGTAGAATGGTTCGCTGATAAATGGTTCAAGTGTAATTTATGTGGTCAAGTTTGGGAATTTCTGTATCCAGATTTTCCTGCAGGTGGAAAGATAAGAAAACTATAATTATTAAGTCGAGCAATGAATATAGAAAGAGTTTTAGAATTATTTGAGAATTTAGAGTTGTTTTTAAGAATGAATGGTGATATTACAATTTTGTCATCATATAGAATATTGAATCAAACAATTGAATTCCTGAAATCTGAAGAAGATGTAAAAGAAAAGGAAAGATATGTAATTAGAAGTTATAAAGCTTTATTTCCAAGTAAAGGAGCATTGTCGGAGTTTTACATTTGGGACAACGATTTTGAAAAAAGAAAAAGTTTAAACGAGTCATTTGAAGCCATTCATAATGAGTTATGGAGTATTGTAAAAGATTATCGTTAAGGGGATAAGAAATTTATCTGCTATACAAAAATAAAAAGAGAATGATCTATAAACATAAATTTAAAAGAACAATTATGTTAGTTAATTAATGGAGTTAAAAAACAGCAATTTCTAAGAAAGAGTTGCTGTTTTTTTAATTGGTTTTAATTAGTTTTAATCATTTTTGATTATTGAGAAAAAATTTCAATAGATGATAATAATTCAAAAACCTATTGACTAGATAGGTTAATGATGATACTTTTATTTACATATTGAATTGATGGGTAATTGAAAAGGAGCAATTATCCCCTCA
>JAEEGK010006997.1_pt1 | contig 26992 bp, 17 predicted proteins | sample 8958771 | NCBI WGS metagenome assembly JAEEGK01 (sample SAMN16246547, study PRJNA631951) | gut metagenome | biome: gut microbiome; feature: rumen; material: SC-attached | host: Bos | place: Iran: Karaj | collected 2018-10 | reverse complement strand
CGTTGTAAAACTTGATGGATTTGATGTTTCCTTCGGCGATGATTTCGGAGGGCATGATGCTGTTGTCGATGAACAGGAAATAGTCAACGACGGGGCAATAAAGATGGAATAGGTTCTTGATGCCCGCCTTGTAACGCCTGCGGATAATGTTGTCGTCCACATGATGACCGCCATGCTTCACTCGCTCAGCCACACGCTTGATGGCCAGTTCGGGACTTTGCAGCCAGAAATAGACAAGGCTGGCTTTGTAGCCCTGTTCGCGTGCCTTGAGGATGAGGGAGTGATAGGATTTGGCAGCCAAGGTGGTTTCGATGGCAAAATCAACTTTGTCAGCGATGTGTTTTTTGATGCATGTCAACATCAGGCGACCTGCGGCAACTTTGGCACCGTCGGGGTTGAGCGGTGACAGACCCTTGGCGATTTCGTCGCAGTTGACGAACTCCTTGCACTGCAGCGTCTCAGGCAAAACAGTCAAGGAGGCTGTGGTCTTTCCAGCTCCGTTACATCCTGATATGATATATAAATTAGGCATCAAATAATAATTCTGCTCGTTTTTGTGAGGGCATATTTCATGCCAATTCACGCTGCAAAGATACAAAAAATGTGAATGTGTCAACACTTTTCCACACTTTTCCACGATATTTTTTGGGGATTTCCTTTTAATTACTTGAAAATCATACTAGTTGATAAACCTATGTCATTCCAGCTTAGCCTCCCATGTCATTCCTACGGAAGTGTGTGCGTTGGCTAGGAATCTATGGGAGGCGGTTCAAAACAGTTAACCTTATAGGACGGCTTCAGAAAGCATAGATACCATGCTCTCACACAGCCCCGCGCAGGAATGACATGCTTTCTGAAGCCTGTTGACACCTAACTTTTACGATAACATGACCTTTTTCCGTAATTCTATGCTGATTCTTCCCAAAAAGTTGTACTTTTACCGCCTCAATCCAATGCAATGAAGATTCGTACGATTATCGGACTGCTTCTTTTGGCTTTGGCGGTATGTTCCTGCCAAAAGCCCGTGGAGTATCCTATCGAGCCAAAGATAACATACGAAGGTTTCACCTATTTGATTAATGCAGACAGTACATTCAGTGGTGAGGGTATTGTCGCTTTTTCTTATACCGATGGGGATGGTGACCTTGGTCTTGACGACAGCGACACCTTGCCGCCTTTCGGCTTTCATGACGCACATTATTATAATATGGTGATCGATTACTTGAAATGTGTCAATGGCGAATTCGTAAAGACGCCGCTGCTGAGTCCGCATGTGCCGACAAGCCCTGCCGACACACTTGTGCTTTACGATACAGTGACCTTCAATGCCCGCTTCAAGCGGCTCCGTGACTCGGAGGATCCCAAGGCCATCAGCGGAACGATGGAGTACAAGCTTACGGTACAAAATCCCTTTTCGCCCAATGACACGGTAAAGTTTGAGATTCATATCCTTGACCGTGCATTGCATGAAAGCAATGTGATACAGACCGAGCCCATTTTTACTAATCCTACAATGAAATAATAATACAGCAATATGAAACGACTTTTATTATTCTTAGTTTTGTTATTGACTTTTGCCAATATACAAGCGCAAACCGTTGGCGAGAACATTGATGTCACGCACTATGAAATTCACCTATGGGGCTTCGACTTTACCAATCGCACGCTGCAAGGTGAGACTTTTATTGACTTCAACACAACAGCCAGTCTTTCCACCCTCGTGCTGGAGCTGAAGACCCTCACTGTCACCGATGTGGCCTCCGACTACTACGGTGTGGAGAGTTTCAGCCAAGATGGCGATTTCCTGACCATTGTTTTCGATGAGACCATAGCCGCAAACGAGCATGTCACCTTAGACGTGCGCTATGGAGGATCTACCTTCAGCGAGACCTGGGGTGGCGTGGAATGGTGGGGCACCGATTATGTCTACAACCTTGGCGTGGGTTTCGACAGCCAACCCCACAATCTCGGCAAGACTTGGTTCCCCTGCGTGGACAACTTCACCGACAAGGCCACCTATGACCTAATCATCAGCGTCAGTAACGACAAGAAGGCCATTTGTGGTGGCAATCTCGTAGAACATTACGACAATGGAGATGGTACTTCTACTTGGCATTGGTTTACGCCTCAAGAGATTTCGACCTATCACATCTCGTTCGCCATCGGCAATTACGAACTGTGGCAAGACACCTATGAAGGCCTTAATGGTGATATCCTGATCGAGGTGTACGCCAAACCTAATCAGATGAACAACGTGCCTGGAACTTTTGTCCACATCAAGGGAATCATTGCGTTTTTCGAAGAGAACCTTGGCCCATATCCTTTCAACCGTATCGGCTATGTAAGCACAGGCAAGGGCTGCATGGAGCATACCGACAACATCGCCTTTGCAGCAAGCATCATTGACGGCACTACCTCGGGCGAGGAGTATGTTGCCCATGAATTGTCACACATGTGGTCAGGCAACCTGGTGACTTGCGACGAAGCGGGCGACATGTGGCTCAACGAAGGCTTCGCGCAGTTCTGGGGTGCATTTTACGAAGCCGGTGTCTATGGCGAACAACACTTCCAGAATACAATTTCAAATAAGGTCGCAGCCATCACATCATGGTGTAATGGTCCCGCCAATTGGATGCCGCTCAACAACATGCCCTTGAACATGACCTACGACAGCGACGCGGTCTATGAGCGCGGTGCAGTCATTGTCAACACGATGATGAACTACATGGGTCGCGAGAACTTCCTGGCAGCCATGCGAGCCTATTTCCAACAATATGCCTATCAGACAGCTACCTCCGAGCAACTGTGTGAAGCCTTAACCCAATATTCTGGCATTGACATGCACGGTTTCTTTGACACCTATGTCTATTCGAGCGGCATGCCTAACTTGTATGCATCAATTATCTCTATTGAACCAGTCGGTGGTCAATACGAAGTGACACTTGACTTGCACTATCAACATATTGGCGACTCACACATCGGTCAAAGCAATGTATCCGAACTGACTTTCATTGGTCCTGACTTCCAGTGGGTCACTGAGAAAGTGAGTTGGGACAACCAGCATGGCAGCGCTACGGTCATTCTCGACTTTGAACCTGTGTGTATGGTGAGCGACATCAACAACAACTGGTTGGACGGAAAGCAACAGAAGACTGTCATGGTGAAGACATCGGCACAGCAAGCCTGCCATGGATTTAGGTTTGAGGCCACCGCTCTGGCTGACTCGGTGTTTGTCTCCGTTGAGAACAACTTGGTAGGCCCTTACGACGACCCGCTGATTCCATATCTGACCCTTTCGTCCAAGCATTTTTGGACCATCAACCGCTACGACTTTGGCGATGCAAAGGTGAAGGGCATGTTTGATTACTCAAGGACCCAGGACGGCGACATCATCCAATCTGAGAACGACTCTGCCACCTTGCTTTATCGCAAGAATGCCTCGGAGGCTTGGCATGAAATCGCCCATACACTTTATCCCGGTTCCACATGGAAGTTGGGCCGCATTGTGCTCGATGACTTTGCGCCGGGTGACTATACGATTGCTGTTTGGGACAAAGGATCCCTCGGTGCAGAAGAGTATGTCGAGCCTGAGAAGCAGATGCAGCTGTTTCCCAATCCTTCCAAAGGCAAGGTTCACCTGACTTGGAATGGCATTTGCGATGGTGTCATCCGCGTTCTTAGTATGGATGGGAAAGAAGTGAAGAACGTTGCATTTACTCAAACAGACAACCTTGAGCTTTCAACCGAAGGTTTGGCAAAGGGTTGCTACACAGTGATGCGACTCAACAAGGATGGTGCTGTATTGGAGACGAAGAAATTAATCGTAAAATGAGAAATAAAATGAAGAATATCAAGTATTTGTCGGTTTTGTTCATTCTGAGCTTCCTTTTCGTTTCGTGCGAAAAACAGCCTCAGGAGAGCGAATGGGAAAAGTATTATGGATACACCAATGAGGAAATCGTTGGGTCGTATGCCTTTTCCAACATTTCGAGTGCTTTTGATGATTTGTCGGAAGGCTCCTATCTCCATATCTGCGAGGATGCCAAAGTCAACATCACGGCAACGTCGGGGAACACCATCGAGTTTCAGGTGAATTGTCCGAGTGATGAGTTCAACCGGACGTTTGAGGGTAGACCGTGTTTTACTGATGACGACTTCCTGATTAATATGACGGCACCTTCTGGAAACGCACATCCTGATTATGAGTTGACGGTTTATGTCTATAAAAATGCCCAAGGCAAAATTCGTCTTCACGGTTTTGCACGACATATCACGTATGAAATCAAATTGGATCCGAGTGGTATGACAGTTTATTATGTCAAGTCTAAGGTGAATTATTATTTCGATGTCATTAAAAACTAAATACTTACAACTATGAAAAAAGGATTATTTACTTTGGCTATCCTCGTGATGGCGTTTGGAAATGTGAGTTTTGCACAACACAAAGCGAATCTGAAATCTGATGCGACGGCCAATGTGCTCAAGCACTATGGCGCTCGCGACGAAACAACTTTGATGCCGGAGATTGCCTATTGGGAAGCCACTTATGGTGAAAAGTATCGTACTGTTTACACTTACGATGAGTATGATTATTATCTCATTGAAGAGTACACAAAAATAGATGAAGGCGATGGTTGGAAGGACTATTTCAAGATTACCTATGAATACGACTTCAACGGTAATGTACTTGAAGCTTTGGCCATGTCTGCATACGAAACCGGTGTGATGGAAAACGAGGCTCGCGCTTCCTATACTTACGATGGCGATCAGTTAAGCGAAGTCATTTATCAAGAATGGGAAGATGGAACTTGGGTGAACGAAATGAAAGAGGTCTATAACTATAATGGAGATGTGACCACAGTCCTTTATTGGGATTGGAACGGCGCCAATTGGACTTCCGACGAGCTATACACTTACACTCGCATTGGCAACACTATCGAACTCGTCATGCAATACATGCAAGGTGGTGCTTGGCAAAATGAGGAGAAAGAGATTATCACTCTTAATTTTGACGAGAGAGTCACTGAAATCCTCGATCAAGACTGGGTTGGCTCTTCATGGGTCAATGATGAATTGACAACCTACAATTATGAAGGCGATGTTTTCCCCACCAAAACCGTGAAGGAATGGAATGGTTCGGCTTGGGAGGATCATCAAAAGTTTGAATATACTTATGACGGAAATGGTAACGCCGTGAGTGGCCTTTGCCTTGAGTTTGGAGGTTATGACTGGGTGTCGGACGATGGCGATATCGAGATGGTATTCGGTAATGGCGAAAAGAGTAACGAATACTACGGCTATTGGGTTGAAGTGGCCTATGTCGATCTGACAAGTGTGGATGAAAATGTTTCTGCTGCTAGCTTCAAAGTGTATCCTGTGCCTGCCGAGAATGAAATCCAGATTCAGGCTGAAGGTTTCCAGAAGGCTGAGGTTTATAGCCTTACTGGACAGAAACTCATGGAAAGCCTGCAAAACAATATGAATGTGAGCCAGCTTTCATCAGGCCTATATATTATAAAGGTGTACGACCTCGAAGGCAATTGCGACACGCGGCGTTTCGTGGTGAAATAATGGGTTTCAACTAATAATATGACCATGAAAAAGGTTGCCAAAATAACGAGCATTATTAGTCTGTTACTCTTTGTGGGTTTCATGACGGTTTCCTGTAACAAAGAAACGAAAGGGTACACTATCGATGACATCGTTGGGGAATACACATTCTCCAATACCGCCGACGCCTTTGAAGGATTGGAAGCGGAAGATTTTAAATATCTCTGTGACGATGCTGTCGTTACCATCACTCGTGATGGCAAGAGCTCTGTGGAATTCAGACTCTCATGCCCCAATGAGGAACACAATGCCCGTTTTAATGGGGCACCTTTCCAGAATGAGAACGATTCTGTTATCAGAATGTCGTACGATTATGGTTATGGCAAGTATCCACCCAATGAGAGCAAGGTGACTGCCAAGGTCTCAAAAATGGATGGTAAGATTCGCTTGCAAGGCTATCACTATTTTTATAGTGGCTCTTCAAGTTTATCGTATGTCTATTATTTCGATGTGCTCAAGAACTGAGTGAAGCAATGCTACAATAATATCCTCCGACATACCTTGCATGGCAATCTGTGTCGGGGGATTATTGTTATTTCTTCAGGGTAATCCTAAATGTAGTCCCTTCGCCCACAACGGAGGATTTCACGAAGATTTTGCCTTTGTGGTAGTCTTCGATGATGCGCTTGGCCAAGGAAAGGCCGAGACCCCAGCCGCGTTTCTTGCTCGTGAAGCCAGGGTTGAACACCTGCTTGATTTGCGACTTCGGGATGCCTTTGCCCGTGTCGCTCAAATCGAGGTGGATGTGGTCGCCGTCATCGATGAGGTCGAGGGTGATTTTGCCGTGGTCGCCCATGGCGTCGATGGCGTTTTTGGTCAGGTTTTCCAATACCCAACGGAATAGCGACGGAATCAAGGGCATAATCAGTTCACCATCGGGCAGGTTGATTTCGAACTCGAACTTTTTGGAGAACCGCTTATGCAGGTAGTCCATCGTGTCGCGGATGAGGTAGTTGATGTCGGTGGGCTCGGGCACAGGCACAGAACCGATTTTCGAGAAGCGGTCGGTGACAATTTGCAGGCGCTCGATGTCTTTTTCCATCTCGTGGGTACCCACAAAAGGTTCTTCTTGCATCTTCAAAAGCTCAATCCAGCCCATCAGTGAGGAAAGCGGAGTGCCTAGTTGGTGCGCGGTCTCCTTGGCCATGCCAGCCCATACTTGGTTTTGCTCCGAACGGCGGGCATAGCTGAAAAGCAGGTAGGCAATCAATAGGAATAATGCGAATACAACAAACTGAATGACAGGGTAATAGCGCATCTGTTGCACCAAGTCGGTGGTGCGGTAGAAGATGGTAGCCTTACCTTTGTTCATAAACTCGATTTGCAACGGGTCGTTTTCGTCGCGCATAATGGCCAATTGTTGTTTCACGTAGTTGGTGTCCCGCATCATAAGTGAGTCTAAATTGCCGAAACTGAGGATGGTGTCTTGGGTTGCGTTGGTGACGATGACGGGAACGCCCATCGAATTGAGCGTGATTTCTTCCATAAAGTGGTCGATCATATCCTCCAACACGGCCTTCAAGTCGGTGTAGATTTGTGACTCGTTATAATACAAGTATTGCACGAATCCATAACCCGGGTCGATTTTGATAGGCGGGAATTTGGAATAGGCTTGTTTCATCTCGTCATCAAAGAATTCTTTTTCCTTTTGTTCGGGAGGCAGGTTGGCGCGTGACACAATGTTGCCTTCGTTGTCGGTGAGGACCAAGGGAATGCTGATGTTGTTTCGGATGATGTCGACATAGATGGCAGTGTTCTCGTTGGATGAAATGTCCATGACGCTGCGGTAGGCATTGGCCAAAAGATCGACACGCAGTTGCTCCTGTTCACTAACCTTATTGAAGAATTCTTCCGTCGACTGCATCATCACGGCATGCTGTTCCATGGCGGCGGCCCACATCTTCACTTGGCGTGTTTCCTGCTCGGCAATGGATTTCACCAAATGGTTGGTATACCACAAAGATGCACCTATGATGAGCAGGGCGACGATGGCCAAAGCCCATTTCCATTGTTTTTTGTTGGTATAGAGATTCGTTTTCACAAAGATAAAAACGATAATATTCTGGAATTATTATAGTTCAGTCGGATTTACAATCCGACCGTGTCGACTTGGAGAATGGCAACCTGCGTCAAATCTTTTTTCTCATTCTTCCCACAGGGATACCTAACTGTTCCCTGTATTTCGCAACGGTCCTGCGGGCGATGGGATAGCCTTTCTCCTTCAATACAGACATCAATTGCTCGTCAGTCATAGGGTTGGCCTTGTCCTCGTTTTCAACTGCATCTTTCAGGATTTTCTTGATTTCGCGGGTTGAGACCTCTTCGCCTTCTTCATTGGTGATGCCTTCGCTGAAGAAGAATTTCAGCATATGGGTGCCGTAGGGTGTTTGCACGTATTTGCTGTTGGCCACGCGTGAGATGGTGGAGATATCAAGTCCTACCTTGTCGGCTACATCCTTGAGAATCATTGGTTTGAGCTGGGTTTCATCACCCGTGAGGAAATAATCTTCCTGGAGTTCGATGATGGCTTTCATCGTGATATAGAGCGTGTTCTGCCGTTGATTGATGGCATCGATGAACCATTTGGCGGAATCGATTTTCTGTTTCACGAACTGCGCGGCTTCTTGTTTGCTACGGCTGTCCTTGCTGTTGGAGAACTCTTCAAGCATTTTCATGTACGACTTGCTAACGCGTAGTTCAGGGGCGTTGCGGCCGTCCAAAGACAGTTCCACCTTTCCGTCTCTGACGAAGACGAAGAAGTCGGGCGTGATGTAGTGGATGTTTTTGGTGCTGGAGGTAGAGGCATCGGCAGGTTTGGGATTGAGCTTGAGGATCTCATCCAAGGCAGCTTTTAAGTCACGGTTGCTGACTTCCAGCTTTTTGGCGATTTTGTCGTAATGCTTTTTGGTGAACTCATCGAAGCAATCCTTGACGATGGTCATGGCGAGGCTGTAGTCTTTGTGGAAGGGGTTTTCTTCCTGAAGACGTTTCAACTGGATCAGCAGGCATTCCTGCAAGTCGCGGGCGGCGATGCCAGGAGGATCGAGTTGCTGCACAATGCGGAGCACCTCTGAAACTTCTTCCTCGGTTGTGGAGACATTCATCGTGAAGAGCATATCGTCGACGATGTTGGCGACAGGGCGGTTGAGGTAGCCGTTGTCGTCCAAGTTGCCGATGATGTATTGTCCAATCTCGAGCTGTTTCTCCGTCAGGTCATGATAGGCGAGTTGTTGGTTCAGGTAGTCTTGGAAGGTTTCCTCGTTGACGATAGGGGCTTCATAGTCGTCATCGTCGCCACTGTAGTTATTGGCTTGCAGCTTATAAGAATAGTCTTCGAGGTCTTCTTCCGGGAGGTAGTCGTTGATGTCGAACTCGTCGTCCCTGTTGAAGTCCACCTCGTCGTCGTTGTAATCGTCATTTTCGCCGTTGTCGTCGGCAGGTTCGTCAACGGTTGGCTCGTTGTCGTCATAGTCGTCGTTGTCGTGAGCGTCTTCGAGGGCGGGATTGATTTCCATCTCTTCCTTGATGCGTTGTTCGAGCTCGATTAATGGCAGTTGCAACATCTTCATCAGTTGAATCTGCTGCGGAGAGAGCTTCAGTTCCTGCCGCTGGGTTTGAGTCAATCGTTGGTTATTCATTTCAGTTGTCAGTTTGGAGTTGTTCAGTTGTTCAGTTAGTGTCGTTCATCAACTGAACAACTGAATAACTGAACAACTGACAACTTATTTAATACAAGCAGTTTTTCGGTGTTCTCGGGAACGGGATGACGTCACGAATGTTGGTCATGCCGGTGATGAAGAGCAGCAGGCGCTCGAAGCCGAGGCCGTAGCCTGAATGCGGCACCGAGCCAAAGCGGCGGCTGTCGAGGTACCAGTTCATGGATTCTTCGGGGATGCCAACCTCGTGCATACGGTCAAGTAGCTTGTTGATGTCGGTTTCACGCTCCGAGCCACCGATAATTTCGCCAATGCCAGGGAAGAGCACATCCATGGCGCGGACGGTCTTGCCGTCTTCGTTTTGCTTCATGTAGAAGGCCTTGATCTCCTTCGGGTAGTCGGTCAAAATGACGGGCTTCTTGAAGTGCTTCTCGACGAGGTAACGTTCATGCTCAGACTGCAGGTCGACACCCCAGCCGTTGACGGGATACTGGAACTTGCCTTTCTTGTTGTAGTTGGAGTTGCGCAATATGTCGATGGCCTCGGTATAGGAGAGGCGGACAAACTCATGCTCAAGCACAAAATGCAGCTTGCTGATAAGCTCCATCGACTTGTCTTCTTCCTTCTTACCCTTTTCTTCATCTTGCAGGCGTTTGCTGAGGAACTGGAGGTCGTCCATGTTGTTGTCCAAGGCATATTGGATCAAGTATTTCAGCATCTCCTCAGCGAGGTCCATGTTGTCGTTGATGTCGTAGAAAGCCATTTCCGGCTCAATCATCCAGAACTCGGCCAAGTGACGTGTGGTGTTGGAGTTCTCGGCGCGGAAGGTGGGACCGAAGGTGTAGATCTTGCCCAATGCAGTAGCGGCCAATTCGCCTTCGAGTTGACCCGACACAGTGAGGTTGGTCGACTTGCCGAAGAAGTCTTGCTTGTAATCGACATTGCCTTGTTCGTCACGAGGCGGGTTGTAGAGGTCGAGGGTGGTCACTTGGAACATCTCGCCAGCACCTTCGGCATCGGAGGCGGTGATTAATGGCGTGTGGATATTATAGAAGCCTCGCTCGGTGAAGAACTTGTGAATGGCAAATACCATGGCATGGCGCAGACGCATGACGGCACCGAAGGTGTTGGTGCGGAAACGCAGGTGGGCGATGTCGCGTAGGAACTCCAAAGAGTGTTTCTTGGGCTGCAGCGGATACTCATCGGGGTTAGCGGGACCGAACAGGCCGATTTCCTTCACGGAAAGTTCCACGGCTTGGCCACTACCCATTGATGCGACCAAAACACCCTTGGCCCAAAGCGATGCGCCGACGTGCATCAAGGCCAAATTCTCTTCAGGGATGACGTTCAGGTCGATGACCAATTGCAGGTTATTGATGGTTGAGCCATCGTTGAGGGCGATGAAGGCCACATTCTTGCTGCCGCGTTTGTTGCGCACCCATCCCATTACAGTAATCTCATTGTCAGAGGCTTGCATCTGCAAGGCTTGCTTGATTTCTACTCTTTTCATTGTATGATGTATTCTATATTGTCGATTGTTTAATTCGGGTTAGTGAACTTGTCAAACCAAAGTGCAAAGTAACAAAAAAAAACGCAATTGACGCTTGAAAATGTTGTACTTTTGCAATCACTATGGCGAACACATATATACAGCGAAGTGTGACACCTGCTCTTACAAACATCATCATCGCCGGTCCCTGTAGCGTAGAATCTGAAGATCAGATAATAGCCACGGCGCAAGCCTTGTCGCAAATCCCCGAGATGAAGATGCTGCGCGGCGGCATCTGGAAGCCGCGTACGCGCCCCGAAGCCTTCGAGGGCAGGGGAGAGCAGGGTCTTGTGTGGCTCCGTGAAGCGAAGCTGGTGACGGGCTTGCCCATCGCAACCGAGGTAGCCACGCCCGAGCATGTTGAGTTGGCGTTGAAATACGAAGTCGATGCCTTGTGGATAGGTGCCCGCACGGTGGTCAACCCCTTTTCGGTGCAGCAGCTGGCCGATGCGCTGCGTGGCACAGACATTCCCGTGTTCATCAAAAACCCAGTATCGCCCGACTTGAACCTATGGATGGGTGCATTCGAACGCTTCCAAAAGGCTGGCTTGACCCAATTGGCGGCCATCCATCGTGGCTTTGCGTATTATAAGGAGTCGCCTTACCGCAACTTCCCTATGTGGGAGATCCCCATCGAACTGACCCAAAGACTGAATGTGCCGCTCATCACTGACGTGAGCCATATCTGCGGCAACCGCGAGCTGCTGCAAGCCACGGCGCAGAAGGCCCTTGACCTCGCCACGGATGGATTAATGATAGAGTGCCACATCAATCCTGATGCAGCCTTGACCGATGCCAAACAGCAGATCACGCCCGAAAAGTTGAAACAATTGCTATCCAGCTTGACCTTCCGTTCCAAGCAGTCTGGCAATGTGGAACGCGACCTCGCTGGTCTTCGTGGCGAGATTGACGACATCGACAGCGAGTTGTTACAGCTGCTGGCGCGCCGTATGGAGGTCAGTGCGCAGATTGGGGAATATAAGAAACACAACAATGTCACTGTGGTACAGATGGATCGCTGGAAGAAGATTCTTGCCGACCATGTGGCCACGGGTGAGGACATGGGCTTGTCCCCCATATTAATTAATAAGGTGTTCGAAGCCATCCATCAGGCTTCCATCGAACGGCAGGGTCGTATCATGGAAGAAGATGAATCATCCCTTTAATTGGTTATCGTCAGCTTGCTACCGTCGTAGATGGTGTGGTATTGAATCAGAGGATACACCGTCGTGCCATCGGTGGGGAAACTCGGCACCATATCGAAATCATCACTGATGATGATTTGTCCGTTTAAGATGTTGTAATAGGCATTATTGCAATGGTCTACAACAAACATACCGTCCTCAACCACAAGGCGGGTAGTGTTGCCATGACTGTCGGTGCAGGCGTCGGGTTCGTTGGGTGGTATGCGATCGTAAGCCAGAAACTCCGTGTCGCTAAGGCGGTAAACGATGATGCCTCGGCTGGTGCTTTCCACGTCGGAGGTGATGTAGAGCCAGCCACTGACGAAGTTGAGTTCTTGGTATTGCATGGTGTTGGGGTAAATCGTGATGGTCGCCGGTAGGACAGGGCGGTTGGGGTTTTGGGGAATGGACTTGCAGCCACTCAGAAAGGCGGAGAGTGCTATTAATATTAATAGGTGTAGTCTTGCGTTTTTCATAACAGCATAGAAACGCTTTTTTTCGCAAAATAGTACCGAGATGATGGAAAAATCTTACATTTGCAACCAAAATAGTATGCCATGAGGAAGCGAATCAGCATAGTTGCCTGCCTGATGGCCTTGCTTTTGCTGTTGGGTTCGTGCGCCTCTTCTAGATCGCGGGCTATGCGCAGGGCTGAGCGCCAACTTGAGCAGCAGGAGCGTCAGGCCAAAAAGAAGTACGACAAGGCTAAGACTACACATTATGACCGTCAGGCCAAGAAAACCAAGCGTATGATGCAGAAAGACAAGCGTCGTGCGGAGCGGATGAGGCGTCGACAGCGCAGTAATCCGTTCTTTTCCTCCCTGAATATGGATAAAAACGTGTTGTAGCTAAAAAAATGCGATTGAAGCGGCAAAAAATCTTATTAAAGTGCAATTTTTACAAATGGCTGAAAATCAAAAATATAAACAATCAGAGCGGAAATTCTCGAAGAAAAAAATGCAAAAAACACATATTTTTCTTGCGTACTTCCAAATAAGGTTGTAATTTTGACGACTTTTAATGCACTCTTATGCACCAAACAAAGTAGTATTACATAAAATTACAAGGTATGTTTAAAAATTTACTAATGACCCTTGCCATCGTCCTGGCCACCTGCACGATGACCATGGCACAAGCGCAAGGAAGACTCAAGGGTAAGATTACCGATGACACAGGAGAAACGGTACCATTTGCAAACGTCATTGTTGAAAAAGGCGGAACACAAGTGGGAGGTACCTCCTCTGACTTTGACGGTAATTATGACATCAACCCGATTCCTCCGGGAACGTATGACCTGAAGGCGAGCTGTATCGGCTACAACCCCTTCGTTGTGAAGAACATCGTCATTCCGGCCAACAAGATCACCTTCTACGACATCAAGATGGCCAGTGGAGCAATCAACATTGGCGAAGTCACGGTTGTCGACTACGAAATTCCTTTGATTTCAAAGGATAACACTACGCAAGGTGCCTCCATCACCTCCGAGGAAATCGCCAAGTTGCCGGTGCGTTCGGCAGAAGGCGTTGCCGCCAGTGTCGGTGGCGTGTTCTCCGCTGACGGTGAGGTCGGTTCCATCCGTGGTTCGCGTGAAGGCGCCGTCTACTACATCGACGGTGTGAAAGTCATCGGTAGCACCAGCGTCCCCCAAAGCGCCATCGACCAGGTCGACGTTATCTTGGGTGGTACGCCTGCTATGTACGGTGACGCCATGGGCGGTATCATCAACATGACCACCAAGGGCCCCAGCCGTACTTGGGGTGGCGGTATCGAAGCCGAGTATTCGGTTGACGGTTACGGCCACGGCCGCTTGGGTGGTAGCTTGCAAGGACCGCTCATCAAGAGCAAGAAGGACGACAAGGAAGCCCTCCTCGGTTTCTTCCTCGCTTTTGATATCACGCACAACAAGTATGGCTACAGCTCCGCTACTGGTTACTACCGTGCCAAAGACGAGTACATGGACAAGATCAGGACCAATCCTTTGACGATCGGCATCGGTACCAATGCTACCGCTGCTTACACGCATAAGGATGACCTGTACCACACTCGTTTCCTCAACAACTCGACCAACCAGAGCATTAACCTGACGGGTAAGATCGACGTCCGTACGGGTAAGACCACCAACCTGACCATCGGTGGTTCGATGGTGATGAGCGGCGGCCACTATCCCAGCGGCCGTAGCCAGTATTACTTCAATACTGACAAGAACTATCTGTCGAAGTCGGGCACCTATCGTGGTTATGTCCGCTTCACCCAGCGTTTCCAGAGCGATCCCAACAGCACTTCGTTGGTCTCCAATGTGTACTACAGCATTCAGGCCGACTACTCGCGCTATAAAGGCGAATCGGGCGACCCCCAGCTGTGGAACAACATCTTCGCTTACGGCAACTTGGGTAAGTTCACCACCTACAGGGCTCCCAACTACCACTTCCAGACGACGGCTGTCGACTCGGTTCTGGTCAATGGCGAATACAAAAACCTCAGCAACGTCTTCGTGTTGGATAACTACTACGACACCTTGGTGACGTTCAGGCCCTCCAACTTCAACCCCGATCTGGCTACCTATGCCAACAACTATTTCGAACTGTATAAGGATTATGGTGCTGTGGGTTACTACAACAACCTTTCCAACATCATCCTGAACAACGGTCTGATCAACGGTATGTCACCGAACTATGTGTACGGCTTGTATGCAGTGCCTGGCACCATCCAAGATTCCTACAACAAGTTCGTGAACGACCAGATTGCCGTGAACGTCAACGGTTCGTTGACCCTCGGTAGAGGCGACAACTCTCACGATATTAAGTTGGGCTTCCAATACGAGCAACAGAACAACGCTCAGATGTCGTACAGCGCCAACTATTGGACGCTGATGCGTGACATGACCAACTTCCACATCAGAGAGCTCGATATGTCGGCACCTTATGCCAACGCCTACGACGGCCATGCCGACACGGTGTTGTATCACAGACTGTATGACGATCAGAGCCAATACACCTTCGACGCCCGCCTGCGTCAAGCCATGGGCTTGCCTGTCAACGGCACGGAGTGGATCCTGATTGATACTTATGATTTCGACAACAACACGATTAAATATTACGATGAAAACGGTAAGATGAGAACCGGTAAGGTTGAAGGTGGCCTCGACATGAGCATGTTCGGCGCCGACGAGTTGACCCGTGACGGTAACTTCTCGGTTTACTACTATGGTTACAGCTACGACGGCCATACCAAGTATGCCTTGACCGAGCGTCCTTCACTCTCCGACTTCTTCAACCATCAAGACGGTGAAGGCGTCTTTGACCGCCCGATTGGTGCCCAACAGCCCATCTACATGGCCGGTTACCTGCAAGACAAGTTCGCCTTCAAAGACCTGATCTTCAACATCGGTGTGCGTGTCGACCGTTTCGATGCCAACCAGGACGTGCTGAAAGACCCGTATGTGCTGTATGACTTCAATACTGTTGGAAACGTCAAGAGCGCTATTAGCAGCCATAATATTGATGGTGGTGATTTCCATTTCGTTGGTGACGCCTCCAAGATTGATATCCCGGACAACATCGGTGACAATTTTGTTCCTTACGTGAATAAGATCTCTGAGATCACTGAGATTGTCGGTTACCGTGATGGTAACACTTGGTACAATGCAGAAGGTGTTGAAATCTCCAACCCCGAAGTGCTCGATATGGGTACGGGTGTGACGCCTTGGATCAAGTACAAATTTGTTGATATGGACAAGCGTAAGGTCGACATGGAATCCTTCAAGGACTACGATCCTGCTTGGAGTATCATGCCTCGTATCTCCTTCTCCTTCCCGATTTCCGACGAAGCTTTGTTCTTCGCTCACTACGATGTGTTGACGCAGCGTCCTACCAGTGCCTACTACTGCAGCCCGCTGTACTACTACCGCTTCACCGACCTCTCGGGTACGGTTGCCAACCCCAACCTGAAGCCTTCGCAGACCATCGAGTATGAACTCGGTTTCACTCAGAAGGTGACCAACACCTCGTCCATGACGATTTCGGCTTACTACCATGAGTTGCGTAACATGATTCAGATGTACCGTTTCAACGGTGCCTTCCCCAAGGCTTACAACTCCTACAGCAACCTCGACTTCGGTACCGTCAAGGGTGTGACTGCCAGCTACGACATGCGTCGTACGAAGAACGCCCGTATCCGTGCCAGCTACACTTTGCAGTATGCCGACATGACTGGTTCTTCGACCTCCACCGCTGCAGCTTTGATTGCTGCTGGTGTGCCTAACCTGAGATCCACCTTCCCGACCAACGCCGACCGTCGTCACAGCTTCAACCTGACCCTCGACTATCGTTATTCAGAAGGTAAGGAGTATGATGGTCCTACGATCAAGGGTCACCAAATCCTTTCCAACACTGGTTTCGCCCTGCAAGTCAACGGTGGTTCGGGTACCCCCTTCACCGCTGCTCGTAACGTGTCGTCACCGATCTCTGGTGGTAACAGCCTGCTGCAAGGTACCTACAACGGTTCGCGTATCCCCGCTTCGTTCCGTTTCGACCTCCGCGTCGACAAGGACTTCACCTTCACCATGGGTGGAAAGAAGGAAGGCTCGAAGGGTCGCGATGCTTTCGTGAACGTGTACCTGCAAGTGCTGAACCTGCTCAACTCAAAGAACATCGTTGGTGTGTATAACGCTACCGGTAACCCCGACGACGACGGTTACCTCTCAGCACCTCAATGGCAAAATGAAATCAACGCTCAGATTGACCCGCAGGCCTACATCCAAATGTATGAACTGTATGTCAACAATGGCGGCTTCTACTCTATGCCTCGTCACATCAGACTCGGTTTGAGCTTCAATTTCTAATAGGAGAGAATATTCATAACGAAAAATTACAAGTATTATGAAGAATATATTTCGATTTTTGTTAGCGACCCTGCTCATTGCGGGCGCTGTGACTCCAGGAAAGGCTGAGATGTACAAGTTTGAGCAGAATGGCAGCAAAGGCCAGCGTGCCCAAACCGCTGCTGGTTGTACGCCTTCGTCTGCTTTCGAGTGGCTTGACATCAACAACGTCAGAACCCGTATCAACGCGGGTGGTGACATGTGGTGGGACCTTCCCTCTGGAACCGGTTCCAAGTACTTTATCCCTGCCAACGGTTCGGCTACCTCGTTGTTCGCCGGCTCCCTGTGGATCGCTGGTGTCGACGTCAACAACCAGTTGAAGTGCGCCGCCCTGCGTTTCCGTCAGGTTGGTAACGACTATTTCACTGGCCCTCTGACCGTTGACGGCAAGGCTTCTATCACCCCTGAAACCTGCGCCAAGTGGGATAAGATCTACAAGATTACCCGTGCCGAAGTTGACGAGTTCCTCGCCGCCTTCGATCCCAACACTGGCAAATTGGCTGATGACTATCAGATGCCTACCATCATCGAGAAATGGCCTGCCACCCGTAGCGGTGAAGACCCGGATGGTATTGCCTACTATCTGGCTCCGTTCTACGATGCCGATGGCGACGGTCAGTATGACCCCAATAGCGGTGACTATCCGTACTACGACATCTCCAACGAACTCTGCCACACCAAGATCCCGACCATGGAAGAAGAAATCCACGGCACCATGCATGGCTCCATCTTGGCCGACCAAGTGCTGAAGGGTGACCAAACCCTGTGGTGGATCTTCAACGATAAGGGTGCTGCCCACACTGAGTCGGGCGGTCAAGCTATCGGTATCGAAGTACGTGCCCAAGCTTTCGCTTTCGCCACGAACGACGAAATCAACAACATGACTTTCTATAGCTACGAAATCATCAACCGTTCCACCTACACCTTGACGGGCACTTACTTCTCGCCTTGGACCGACGTTGACCTCGGTTATGGTTGGGACGACTATGTAGGTTGCGACGTTGGTCGTGGTCTCGGTTACGGTTACAATGGTACCTATATCGATGGTAGTGGTGAACCTGAAGCCTACGGTGCACAGCCTCCGGCGTTGGGTATCGACTTCTTCCAAGGTCCCTACATGGACCCCGATGGTATCGATAACCCCAAATACCAGTATCAAATCACGGCTACTTTCGATCATATCGATCCTGTCACCAACGACTCCATTTTCAACTATGATACCACCGACTTCGTCCAAATGGTTGACGAAAGCATCAACGGTGTGAACTTCGGCAACGGTATCATCGACGACGAACGTTTCGGTATGCGCCGTTTCGTGTATCACAACAACAGCTCCGCTGATAACGGTGACCCGACCACGGCTCCTCAATATTACAACTACCTGCGTGGTATCTGGAAGAACGGTGCCAAGATGCGTTACGGTGGCGATGCCTTCTCGAGCAACGACGTTGTCGGTCCCGAGTGCGACTTCATGTTCCCTGGCGATTCCGACCCGTGGAACTGGGGTACCGGTGGCAATTATCCTAACGGTGGCTTCAACACGAATGGTAAGTACTGGTCAGAAGAGCAGTGCGGCAATGCACCTAACGACCGTCGTTTCATGCAATCCGCTGGCCCCTTCACCTTGGAACCTGGTGCTGTTAACTACATCACCTTCGGTGTGCCGTGGGCACGTGCTACCTCTGGCGGTGCTTGGGCTTCGGTTGAACTGCTGCGTGTGGTCGACGACAAGTGCCAAGCTTTGTTCGACAACTGCTTCAAGGTCATCGACGGTCCTAGCGCTCCCGACCTGACCATCCGCGAGCTTGACCAAAAGCTCATCATCTATCTGTCGAATGGTACGCTCTCCAACAACTACAAGGAAGGTTATGTTGAACTTGACCCCGAAATTCCGACCAGCAGAACTGATAACATGTTGGTGAAGAAAGACACCACTTGGTATATCAGTAACGAAGGCGACAGCATTTATCAAGTTGAAGAGGAATATAAGGATTCCATCTTTATCTACGACAGATACTATCGTTTCGAAGGTTACAAGGTGTATCAGCTGGCCAACGCCGAAGTGGGTGCTGACGAGTTGAGCAACAACGATAAGGCCCGTCTGGTGTTCCAGTGCGACGTGCGTAACAACGTCGGTCGTCTGCTCAACTACGAGTTCGACGAGTCGTTGCAAGCCAACGTGCCGAGCCTGAAGGTGAATGGCGGTGACGCCGGTATCACCCACAGCTTCGTGGTCACCGAGGACGAGTTCTCGACGAGCGACAACCCGACCCTGATCAACCACACACCTTATTATTATATGGCTGTGGCTTATGCCTACAACAACTACCTGACCTATAACCAGGACGACGCTCTCGGTCTGCAAGGTCAGAAGAAGCCTTACCTCGAAGGTAGAAAGAACATCCAGGTCTATACCGCTGTTCCTCATAAGATCATCAATGGTACTGTGCTGCGTGCCCAATATGGCGACAGCCCGGCTATCACCCGTATCGTTGGTTCCGGTAACGGCTACAACGAACTTGAAATGACTGAGGAATCGGTTAATGAGATCCTGTTCGATGCCAATGGCAACGTGAAGATGGCTTCTGAGACCAATCGTTTTGGTAGCCCCGACTATCCTGCTTGCTACCATCCCACCTACGAGGCTGGTTATGGCCCCATCAGCGTGAAGATCATCGACCCGCTGAATGTGAAGTCGCACAAATACGAACTGGTGTTTAACGATTTCTTTAAGCAATATACGCACAACATCACCAACAACCCCGACATCAGAGGTGACTCAGCCGCTCGTATGGTTAACAGCTGGTACTTGGTTGACCTCGACGATGGCGAAACCATCCAGGGCGACACGACTACGATTTACGAAAACGAACAATTGTTCATCGAGCGTGGTATTTCCATCAGCCTCGCGCAGGTCTATAAGTTTGGTCGTATCTTGATTGGTGAATACTATCACGATGAGACTGCCAACGGCGGTACCAAGTGGCATGACTACGAGACCGTGGTGGCCACCAACAATGGTGTCATCGGTTCTTCGGTCGAATACACCGACCCGGACAACCAGTGGATGAGCTTTATCCGCGACATCGACGTGCCCAGCTCGTTCCTCAACTGGATCCGTTCTGGTACGTATCTTGACAAAGACAACTCCGCCAACAACGACTACTCCATGTCTTCGGGCTCGAACGACACTGGTGGTAGCAAGCCTTGGGACCCGAGCGAGAACTGGGAGAAGATCGCCAACCGTTCATGGTGCGTCCCGTTGCTCTCCTCCAACTGGAAGCAGGGTGACGACAGGAACCCCGGCCCCGTTTATAACGGCTCGCGCGTTGACACCTTGTTCACCTTAACCAATAGCATCGACATCGTCTTTACTGCCGACAGAAGCAAGTGGAGCCGCTGCCCCGTCATCGAGATGGGTATGGACAAGAGCTTGAACGAAGGTGGTGCTGACCGTTTCTTCATGCGCCGTCACGCTTCCGTCAACCAAGATGGTAAGACTTGTGAGGAACTCGGTATCGAACCCAATCCTGCCGATCCTAACAACCCGGCTTACATTGGTGAAACCGGTATGAGCTGGTTCCCGGGCTATGTCATCGATGTTGAGAACGGTATCCGTTTGAATGTGGCCTTCGGTGAGGACTCCTACCTCGAAGATATGAATGGTCGCGACATGCTCTTCAACCCTGCCAAGGTGCAAAAAGCCACTGCCGAAGACGCTTCGGGTCTGATGCAAGAGTATGATCCTGCCATCTTCCGTGGCTCCGACAACGATCCCGTGTTTGGTGGTAAGCACTTCGTCTATGTCTGGCGTATGGACTCCATCCCGATGCCTAACTCGGCTCCTTGGAAACAAGTGAAGAACTATGGTTACGATGGTGGTCAACTGCTGTTCAATTCGTTTGACTTCATCCAGAACATGACGAACAACAGTTTGATCCAGAACATGAATAAGAACCTGTACAAGCTGGTCATGTGGATTGGTATGCCGGTGGGTGTTGAAGGCATGGAATGGTTGCCCGAGGGCAATGAATGCCGTGTCCGTATCCGTCTGGCCAAGCCTTATGGTACTGGCTATGGCTTCCCGCTGCAGCAGGAGAATCCTGATCTGATGATCAACAACATGAATCCGAAGTACACCTTCTCGATTGACGGTTGGGATCCTGTCCAGAACGACGAGGCTAAGGCTGATGAAGACCTGAACCTCATCACTGTGGTGCCGAACCCCTACTACGCCTACGACACGTACGAGGGCAACTCGCTGACCAACAAGGTGAAGATCACCAACCTGCCTAACAAGTGTATCGTTTCGATCTACACCTTGAGCGGCACGAAGGTGCGTCAGTTCCGCAAGGACACGGATGAAACAACGAGTATTGAATGGGACCTCACGAACTTTGCCAATACGCCTGTGGCCTCTGGCTTCTACTTGATCCACATCAAGGATCTGACCAGCGGTGGCGAGCGTACCATCAAGTTCTTCGGTGCCATGCGTCAAGTTGACCTGAACACATTCTAAAATGTAATTGCTAACCGTAAATAACTTATCATCATGAAGAAATCATTTAGATATATCGTCTTGAGCCTTATCATCCTTATGGGATTAAGTGCTCCTCAAGCATTTGCAGGAAACAAAGACCGTTCAGGCCAAGCTGGCGCTCCCGAGCTGTTAATTAACCCTTGGGCCGCATCGTCGGGCTGGGGCAATGCAGGCATGTCGTTCGTTCATGGCGTCGAAGCCATCTACGGCAACGTGGCCGGCATCAGCTCGTGCCGCACCCTGGATGTGAACTTTACCCACACCAGCTGGCTGGTTGGTGTGGGTAACGACACCCGCATCTCCTCGTTCGGCTTCTTGGCCCGCGTGGGCGAGTCGAGCGTGTTGGGATTGTCGTTCATGTCGTTCAGCATCGGCGAAATTCCGATTACCACTGTGGGTAACCCCGACCCCCATACTCTGGGTACCTACAAGCCTAACCTGATGAACATCAACTTGTCGTTCGCCAAGGCTTTCTCCAACAGCATCAGCGGTGGCGCCAACCTGAAGATCATCAGCGAGTCCATCAAGGATATGGGCGGTGTCGGTGTCGCTCTTGATGCCGGTATCCAGTATGTCACTGGTCCTTTCGACAACGTCCACTTTGGTATCACCCTGAAGAACATCGGACCCACGATGAAGTTCTCGGGCGATGGTATCTCACTCCGTGTGTTCATGGACAACGCCAGTAACCAACAGTTCACCATGGTGCAACGCGTCGACGACTTCGAATTGCCCACCCAGTTGAGCATCGCTGCCGCCTACGACTTCCTGTTTGCCGAAACCAACAGGATCACCTTGGCCGGTAACTTTATCTCCAACTCCTTCACCAACGACCAATTCATCGTCGGTCTGGAGTATGGTTGGAAAGAGATGTTCCTGATCCGCGCCGGTTACACCTACGAAAACGGCATCTGGTCGAAGGAAGGCATCCTTTACGACGATGGCTGCATGAACATCAACCGTGGCCTCAGCGCTGGTCTGTCCATCGATGTGCCGGTCTCGAAGAAGGAAGACGCCATGCGTTTCGCTCTGGATTATTCCTACAGAGACACCTACACCTACGGTGGCACCCACAGCGTGGGTTTGAGAATTATTTTCTAAAACTGGTATCAGTTCGGAAATAATTCGTATCTTTGCAGTCGCAAACCAAAAGAAGACCCTTATTTCGGTAAGGGTCTCTTTTTTGCAACCTGTTACGAATTAAAAACAAAACATTAACCATGTCAGAAATCAAATACTTTACCCCAGAAGGGTTACAGAAACTCAAGGACGAACTCGATGACCTGATCCTTCGCGAACGTCCGCGCATCGTGCAAGCCATCCAGGAAGCACGCGACAAAGGCGACCTCTCTGAGAATGCCGAATACGATGCTGCCAAAGAGGCCCAAGGCCTGCTTGAAGCCAAAATCGCCGAATTGCAAGACCTCATCTTCAACGCCCGTATCCTCGACGAATCGAAGATGGACAACTCGAAGGTGCTGCTCTATTCGACGGTGAAGATCAAAAACACCAAATCGGGCATGATGATGACCTACGCCATCGTGCCTGAGAAGGAAGCCAACTTCAAGGAAGGCAAGCTCTCCATCAACTCGCCCATCGGTCAAGGTCTGCTGGGCAAGCAGGTGGGCGAAGTGGCTGAGATTCAAGTGCCCGCCGGTAAGGTGCAGTTTGAAATCATAGAAATCACCCGTTAAAACCCAAGTATCATGGCTACCATCTTCTCGAGAATTATCCAAGGCGAAATCCCTTGCTATAAGATTGCCGAAGACGAGCAGTTCTTTGCTTTCATGGACATCAACCCCGTGGCAGTGGGTCACACCTTAGTGGTGCCCAAACACGAGGATGACTACATCTTCAACCTCGACGACAACGAACTCGGTGCCATGATGGTCTTTGCCAAGAAAGTGGCCAAGGCCATCGAGAAGGCTGTGCCTTGCAAACGCATCGCCGTGGCCGTCATCGGCTTGGAGGTGCCACATGCCCACATCCACCTCATCCCCATCACTCAAGAGGGCGACATGGACTTCAAGAAGGAACATGTCCACATGAGCGACGAGGAGTTCCGCGAGGTGCAGCAACGCATCGTGGCCAACCTGTAAGGTGATTCGACATTTCTGATTTGTAGAGACGGTGCATGCACCGTCTCTACATTTTTTATTACCTTTGCGCCAAATAACAACGCGATGAAAAGAATCACCTTATTAATCCTGGCGCTTTGCCTGACAGCAAGCCTCTTTGCCCAGGATTTCGACCTGCCTTGCGGCAACCTCAACTACAAGCCCCAGGTGCAGACCGTGCTGCTTTACGCCGACGACAACCAGCTGAACGACCCCATCATCCCGCTTGAGGATATGGTAGGCCGGCTCACCCTTTCGTTCGACGTCATCGATGGGGAGGGTGAGGTGCTCAACTACACCTTCATCCATTGCAGCCACGACTGGCAGCCTACCGACATCCAACGCATACAGTATGCTTCGGGATACGATTCGGACCGTTTGGACAACTACGCCTTTTCGCGCAACACCTTGATTGATTACGTCAACTACCAACTCCAGTTTCCGACCGAGGACATGATGCCGATCGTCGCGGGCAATTACCTGCTTGTGGTATATGGCGACGACATGAACGACCTCTATTTCACCCGCCGTTTCATGGTGGTCGACGAGAAGGCCCACGTGGGTGTCACCGTGCCGCGCTATCCCGACGACCTTGAACTCACCGATACACACCAGCAACTCAACGTCAAGGTGAACCTGAACAACTACCTGACGGGCAACACACAGCTATATAGCTTTCTGACCATCCGTCAGAACGGACGTTGGGACAATGCCGCCGAAGGATTAAAGCCCACCTACATCTATCCCGATTACATCTCCTTCGAGCATCATCCACAAACCGTGTTTGAGGCAACCAATCAGTACAGACGCTTCAACACAAGTAACTTCTACTTCCAGTCGGAGAACCTGGCCCATATCCGTCAGACCGACGAGAGTTATGAGATTGACATCGCCACTTGCGAGTCGCGGGCAAGGTTGGCCTACACCTCCTACGAGGACATCCATGGAGAGAAGTTCATTTACGTTGAAAACGATAATCTCGATAACAATACCGAAGCCGACTATTGCCGCGTCAACTTCTTCTATAAGTGTGAGGCGCCGTTGACCCACGAGGACTTGTACATCATGGGCGCTCTCAACGACTGGTGCTTCAACGAGAGCAATAAGATGACCTACGACTACCGCTTGCATGGCTACACCTGCTCGATGGTGCTCAAACAAGGCTACTACAACTTCATGTTTGTCACCGTCGACCGCAACACCTATGAGGTCACTACCGAACTGACAGCGGGCAACCACTGGGAGACCAACAACGTCTACAAGTTGTATTTCTACTTCTATAACGCCCTCAAGGGGTATGATGAACTAGTGGGTTATACTGTTGTGAATTCACATTAAAACAAAGTATAAAAACCAAGCTTTAAAATTGGATTCGGCTTCGACGGATAGAATCACATTGTTTGCTGAGGTGTTGCTGCCGATTCCGGTACCCGGCACCTTCACTTATCGTGTGCCGTATGCGCTGAACGATCAGGTACGAGTGGGCCAACGGGCAGTGGTGCAGTTTGGCAAGAGCAAGATCCTGTCGGGACTCATCGTGGGACTGACCGAACAGGTGCCCTCGGTAGAAGTCAAGTTCCTTACCGACCTGCTCGACGACCAGCCGATGGTCAACGAGAAGCAGCTGAAGTTTTGGGACTGGGTGAAGACCTATTACATGTGCCATCCTGGCGAGGTGATGCAGGCTGCGCTGCCTTCCGCCCTGAAGCTGAGCAGCGAGACCACCGTGGCCCTCTCGCCCGACTATGTGCTCGACTCCGTGGCCTTGAACGACTTCGAATACCTCATCGTGGAAGCCCTGCAAATCAAGCCTAAAATTGCCATCAGCGAGGTGAGCAAGATCATTGGTTTCAAGAAAGTGATGCCGCTGGTTCATTCCATGATGGAGAAGGGCATCCTGGTGATGGAGGAGGAACTGAACGAGAAATACAAGGCTAAATACGAGCGTTTTGTGCGGCTGTCGGCGGAATACCGCGATGAAACCAAAGTTCACGAGCTGATGGACCGGCTGACCAGACGCGCTTACAAGCAATTAGAGGTGCTGTTGGCCTACATCACCCTCGGAGGCGATGCCGACAACGACGTGATGGCAAAGGCTTTGCTGGAAAAGGCCAATGCCACTTCAGCGATCCTGAAAAACATGGTCGAGAAAGGCATCTTTGAGGCCTATGAGAAACAGGTTAGCCGATTGAAGGAATTCAAAGTGCAGACCGATGTGGACAGCATACAACTCACCGAGGCTCAGCAGAAGGCCTACAAGGGCATTAAGACGGGTTTTGAAGCGAAGAAGCCAGTCCTGCTCCATGGCGTGACTTCCAGCGGCAAGACGGCGATTTACATCAAGCTCATCAAGGAAGCGATTGACCAAGGCAAACAGGTACTGTATTTGTTGCCCGAGATTGCCTTGACCGCCCAAATCATCAACCGCCTGAAAGAGTATTTCGGCGACAAGCTTGGCGTGTACCACTCGCGTTACGGCAACAACGAAAGGGTAGAGGTATGGGAGCAGGTGCGAGTTTTTGGCCAGACGCAATCCGCTAAACATCAGATTATTATTGGTTCACGCTCGGCTATCTTTTTGCCTTATTCCGACATCGGCCTTGTGATCGTTGATGAGGAGCATGACAGCAGTTTCAAGCAGATTGATCCAGCGCCGCGCTACAATGCCCGCGATGCAGCCATCGTGTTGGCTGCCATGCATGGTGCACAGGTCTTGTTGGGCTCGGCCACACCGTCATACGAAAGCTATTACAACGCCTTGAACGGACGTTACCATCTGGTGGAGATCACCGAACGCTTTGGTGGGGTTCAGATGCCCGAGATCATCCTTAGCGACATGCGCGTGGAGCATCGCCGCAAGACCATGAAGGCCGACTTCGGCAGCACGCTTTTGGACGCTATGCAAGAGACCTTGGATGAGCACAACCAAACCATTTTGTTCCAGAACCGGCGTGGTTTTTCGTTGCGCATAGAGTGCGAAGACTGTCATTACGTGCCGCAGTGCATCAACTGCGACGTAAGCCTTATCTACCACAAAAGCCAAAACGTGTTGCGCTGCCACTATTGCGGCTATACGGCCAGCGTGCCGAGAGAATGCCCCGTCTGCCATAGTCCTAACATTCGCATGCATGGATTTGGTACTGAGAAGATCGAAGAAGACCTGAGCCTCGTCATGCCTGAGGCCAAAGTCGCGCGTTTGGACTTGGACACCACTCGTTCGAAGAACGACTACCAAAGCATTTTGGAACGCTTCCAGGACAAGGAGACGGACATCCTTGTGGGCACCCAGATGGTTACCAAAGGCTTGGATTTCGACTCGGTGAAGGTGGTGGGCATCCTTAACGCCGACAACATGCTTTCTTTCCCCGATTTCCGCGCCCACGAACGTAGCTTCCAGCTGATGGCCCAGGTGGCGGGTAGGGCAGGCCGCAAGGGCAAGCAAGGCAAAGTCATCATC
>JAEEGK010006996.1_pt1 | contig 26993 bp, 23 predicted proteins | sample 8958771 | NCBI WGS metagenome assembly JAEEGK01 (sample SAMN16246547, study PRJNA631951) | gut metagenome | biome: gut microbiome; feature: rumen; material: SC-attached | host: Bos | place: Iran: Karaj | collected 2018-10 | reverse complement strand
GGCGGGCCTTGTCCTCACATCCGTCGGAATCAGCGGATCCAGTGACCAGAGCCCTGAGACCGATGAGATCTGGGAGAGGGTCGTTGAGACGGTTGGCAAGTACAAGAGCATCCTCAGGGCACATACCTTTGTCATTGACCCGGAGAGGAAGGAGATGTCCTTCTACATAATCGAGGATTACGACAAGGATCCGTCAGAGAATGAAAAAGAACTCCTGCTTCAGGATCTGATGCAGGAGTTCCCCTCCATGAGAATCGATATTCACTCGTCAATCAACGCTTTGTGACTCCGTCCCCGTAGATTGTTGTCCAGTCATTCTTCATAGAGACCGGAACCCAGCCGTTGGCCACTGAGGCGTCATACATCTTCTTGGCCTTGGCCTCGTTTCCGAGCTCACGCTCAAGGTCATCGCAGCAGAGCATGCCGGCAAGGCTTCTGTACGGGTTGTTCGTGATGGTGTACTCAAGCATGCTGGAGTCACTTCCGCTGTTTCCGAATGCCAGGACCGGCTGCTGGCCGATCTCCCTCACTATTACATAAACCTTGTTCATGTTGAGGGTCTTCATGAGAAACTGACCGCCTGTGACAGCCTTGTCATCAGCTGTGAACAGATAGTTCAGTCCGTCAGCGTCTCCCTGTCCTGTGGCGACTATGGACTCATCAGATCCGATCACCCTTGCAGGCGGGATGTAACCGATGGGGGAGTCATACACCGCACCCCTGACAATCAGCCTGTCTGTTCCGCTGATTATGTATGTGGTGAAGTCATTTGCCTGAAGGTAATCAACGACCTGTACCATCGGAAGATAGTATCCTCCGCCACGGTTCATGCCCTCGAAACTCGGCATGGGCTGTTTCTTGTACTCCTGCACGTAGTTGTTGAACTCCTCCGGAGTCATGCCCTTGAAGGCTGATGCGACAGCCTGTCCGTGCTTTGTCATGATGTCCGGAGCAGTGACTCCGGTCTCGTTGAGATCCAGGATCATGTAGGCTGTCTGTATCTCATCATAGCTTGCCTTGTCCTTGTACTCCGGATCCTGCAGGACCCTGTAGACCAGCATGCAGAAATCAAAGTAGTTCGGGTCTGTCTCACAGAAAAGCGTTCCGTCAAAGTCAAACACTGCGATTCTGTCCTCAACCGGGATGTAGTCCGGGCTTGACGGGTCGGTGATTGCCTCCATGTATGCGATAAGCTCGTTCTTGAGCGGTGCATCTTCCGTCCAGAGCGAGAGATACTCCTCTCCTGAGACTTTCTTCTGTGCCTGTGTGCTTGCACATGATGCAAGCAGCAGTATGGTCAGTACGACCAGTATTGCTGTAAACGTCTTTCTCATTTTTCCCTCCGAAAACTCTTGTCAAGCATAGTATCACAAAAGCCGTAAATAAGATATGAAATATTGTTCTTTTGACTCCTTATTTATATAATTCTTCCGTTAAGGAAAGCGAATGAAAAGAACAGACGAACTGAATATCATTGAGATTGACGGGATCAGGTGCTGCAGTGGCCATTCTATCCCGTTCGGTGCTACCATCCTTGATGACAATGCCATCAATTTCTCAATCAACTCCTCTGATGCGACCGGATGCATGCTGGAGCTTTACCATGAGGGTGACGCTGAGGCGTACGCCCACCTGATGATCCCTGATGATTTCAGGACCGGTAGCAACTACTCGATAATAGTATTTGACCAGAACCCGGAGGAGCTTGAGTACACGTACAGGTTCTTCGGAGAGAACGACATCAGAAGAGGGCTCCGGTTCAATGATCGGATTCCGCTTCTTGACCCTTACGCGAAGCTGATCTCCGGAAGGGAGGAGTGGGGCTCTGATGATGTCCTGCCAATGCGCTCACGTGTGATTTTCGAGGACTATCCCTGGGAAGGAGACCGTCCTTTGGAGCTTCCGATAGATGACCTTGTGATCTATGAGCTTCATGTCAGGGGCTTTACCAAGGACAGTTCCTCCGGTGTCTCACATGGCGGAACGTTCAGGGGTGTGGTGGAGAAGATCCCTTATCTCAAGGAGCTGGGCATCAACTGCGTGGAGCTTCTTCCCGTCTTTGAGTTCGATGAGAAGGAGGGCCAGAGGACCTATGAGGGAAACAGGCTCTTCAACTACTGGGGCTATAGCACAGTCAGCTTCTTCGCCCCCAAGTCCGGCTATGCGGCCACAGGCAAGTTCCACATGGCGGCCGACGAGCTCAAGAGCATGATCAAGGAGCTTCACAAGAACGGCATTGAGGTCATATTCGATGTTGTGTTCAACCACACCGCCGAGATGGACGAGAACGGCCCGACCTTGAACTACAAGGGCATAGACAACCGCACCTATTATGTGCTGGATGAGAATGGCGGCTACACAAACTACAGCGGATGCGGCAACACGTTCAACTGCAACAACGCCATTGTCCGCGAGCACATCCTCGACTGCCTGCGCTACTGGGTATCGAACTACCATGTGGACGGATTCCGCTTCGATGAGGCTCCGATCCTGTCACGTGACCCGAGCGGAAAGCCCATGCAGAGCCCTCCGCTTCTTGAGACCCTTGCCCATGATCCGATCCTCTCCAAGACAAAGCTGATCGCTGAGGCATGGGATGCCGCAGGCCTTTATCAGGTGGGGTCTTTCCCCGCACCTGCAAGATGGGCAGAGTGGAACGGTAAGTTCCGCGACTGCGTGCGCCACTTCGTCAAGAGCGATTCCTTCGCAGGTCCCGAGCTGCTCAGGCGCATCCAGGGATCTCCGGACATCTACGGGGACCACTACGCGCACTCGACTGTGAACTTCATCACCTGCCATGACGGCTTCACTCTCAACGACAACTTCTCATATGACGTCAAGCACAACCTCGCCAACGGTGAGGAGAACCGTGACGGCATTGACAACAATGTCAGCTGGAACTGCGGTGTGGAGGGAAAGACCGATGACCCCGAGATCGAGGGCCTCAGGAACAAGCTGGTTAAGAACGCGTTCGCCCTCCTGATGTTGAGCCGAGGGACTCCGATGATGCTCTCCGGCGATGAGTTCCGAAACTCACAGGACGGAAACAATAATGTCTGGTGCCAGGACGGGCCGCTCTCATGGCTTGACTGGAGCAACATCAAGAGGCATAAGGACATGCATGATTTCTGCAAGGCCATGATAAAGCTCAGAAACGAGCATCCTGTCATGCGCTCAAGCAGAAGAACCGGTCACAACTCAAGCGGCTATCCGGAGCTGAGCTTCCATGGCACGCAACCATGGAAGATAGACATGAACAGCAGCCTCTTGTGCTTTGCGTTCATGTACGCAGAGACAAAGGCCGAGTTCAAGGTCAAAGATGACTGCTTCATCTATACGGCGGTCAACTCCTACTGGGAGAAGAAGACCTTCAGCCTGCCTGCGCTGCCGAATGGCTTCAAGTGGCAGGTCTATTCGGACACGTCGAAGAAGACACTTGCAAAGCGCAATATAACTGACGGATGCGTGGATGTCGAGTCCAGAAGCATGGTTGTCCTGGTAGGAAGGAGGACTAAATGAGCAAGGAAATACACTCTGACGGAAATCTCATAACAAGGCTGTTCTTCAGGCTTCTGCCCATACAGATCCTGCTTGCCGCGATCAATGCGGTCAACGGGACGGTCTCAAGCCTGTTCGCGGCGAACTCTGTAGGATCTGCCGCGATGAGCGCGATAGGACTCTACGGCCCGATCAACACCCTGATGTGTGCCGTCACGGGCCTTTTCGTCTGCGGCTCTCAGATTATCTGCGGAAAGTTCATGGGCGCCAACCAGATGGAGAAGACCCAGAAGGTGTTCTCCGTTGACCTCCTGTCGGTCACCATCTTCTCAGCCTTCTACATTGCGCTGCACCTCCTGGCAGTTCCGTTCGGCTGGATGGGGATCTTCACAAAGGACCCCGAGGTCCGTGTTTACCTTGACCAGTATGTCCTCGGAAGGGCAATTGGAATCCTGCCGTTCGTGCTTGGCCAGCAGCTTGCCGCGTTCCTTTCACTTGAGAACAAGACAAAGAGGACAACGGTCGCAAGCGTGGCATTCATATTCGTGAACCTTGTGACGAACTACCTGTTTGTCTCACGCTGGAAGATGCAGGCCTTCGGACTTGCCCTGGCATCGTCCGTGGGACTGTGGGTGTTCTTCCTCATCGAGGTCGCCTATTACTTCAAGAAATCTGCGATGATGAAGATCCGCTTCAAGGGTGTAAGAGGAGAGGATTTCGCCAACATCTTCAAGACAGGTCTTCCCGGTGCCCTCGGTGACGGCTACCAGACTGCCAGGGGCCTGATCCTCAACACACTTATCATGGTCTACGCCGGTTCTGCCGGAATGTCGGCGTTCTCCACCGCAAACTCATTCATCGGCCTGTTCTGGACAATCCCAAGCGCAATGCTCGTCGTCTCAAGGATGCTGATGTCCGTAAGCATAGGCGAGGAGGACAGACGCTCGCTGACAGATGTCATGCGCCACATGTTCAAGTGGAGCATCCCCATAATGGCTGTCATAGGAGTGGGAATATCGCTTCTGGCTGAGCCCATAACAAGGCTCTACTATCAGGACCCGACTCAGGAGGTCTATAAGATGACCGTCTGGGGCATGAGGCTCCTGCCTCTGGTCCTTCCGATTGCCCTGCCGACTATGAACGGAGTCTGCTACGCCCAGAGCTCAGGAAAACAGGGCCTTGTGAATATCCTTACCGCATGGGACGGAGTGATAGGTGTTGTGGCGTTCTCTGCGCTGCTCATGCCGTTCATGTCGATCAACGGCGTGTATCTCGCAAACATCCTCAACAGCGTGTTCGCCGACCTGATAATCCTGACTTATTCGGTCATCAGGAACAAACGCCTTCCAAGGACGATGGATGACTACATGGTCGTCCCCAAGGAATTCGGAGTCTCCGAGGAGGACAGGATAGACATGACGGTGAAGAACATGGAGGATGTCGTGACGATCTCCATGAGGGTCACTGAGTTCTGCCGGGAGAAGGGCATTGACGGGAACAGGACTTACCTTGCGTCACTGTGCCTGGAGGAGCTGGCGGGAAACGTAGTGGACCACGGCTTCAACAAGGACAGAAAGACCCATTCCGCCGACATCCGTGTGGCAAGGAAGGGTGATGACCTGATCCTGAGGATAAAGGATGACTGTGTCATGTTCGATCCTGCCGCAAGAAAGAGCCTGCTTGATCCTGAGGATCCTGCCAAGAACATAGGGATAAGGATGGTCTACGGCATGACGGACAGGATCGAGTACCACAACATACTCGGTCTGAACGTCATCACGATCAGGATCTGACTTAAATCACTTAATTCTCTATATCCGTGACCACTGCTCCGAAAGGGGCCAGGGAGAGCTTTGCTATCTTGAAGAACTGCTTTCCGAACGGAATGCCGACTATGGTGATGCATAGCAGGCAGCCCAGAAGGAAGTTTCCGATGGCAAGCTCAATGCCGCTGATGATGAACCAGAGCACGTTCACTATGAATGAGACGGCTCCGCCTCCGTACTCTACCTGTTTGCCGAACGGCATGAATGACAGGCCTGCGAGCTTGAAGCACTGCATCCCGATCGGGATCCCGACTATTGTTACGCACCAGATTATGCCTGCGATTATCCAGCCAAGTCCGCTGAGAAAGCCTCCGAATATGAACCAGAGAATGTTTCCCAAAAGACTCATTTCTTATTTCTCCCTACCTGATTGTATATCGCGTCGATGCGCTGTGATAAGGTCGGATGCGAGTATTCCAGCTTCACGATCACCGGAGAGGGGGCAAGGTCCGAGAAGTTCTGCCTTGCGAGCTCCTTCAGAGCGGAGACCAGGCTGTCAGCATAGCCTTCCTCCACAGCCTGACGGTCGGCACGGTACTCAGCCCTGCGTGAGATGGCGCTGATCACAAGTCCGAAGAGCGGGGCCACCACAGCGAACTCGACGCTCAGGATCAGTATGGATGCGAATCCGTAGTTTATCCCTGTGAAGCCGAATGCGGTGAAGATGCCTTCTGTCCTGAGCGTCAGCCAGGCAAGAGTGCCCAGGATCAGCATCTGCGCAAATGACATTATCTGGTTCTTCAGGGTATCCTTGTAAAGCCCATGGCCCATCTCATGGGCGAACACTGCGCAGATCTCATCTACTGTCATGCTGTTTACAAGCGTGTCATAAAGGACAATCGTCTTCATCTTGCCGAAGCCGGTGAAGTATGCGTTTGACTTTGTCGTGCGCCTTGAGGCGTCCATCACCTTGATGGCGCGTACCTTGTAGCCGTGCTTGTTCAGAAGCGCGGTGACCTTGTCCTTGAGCTCTCCGTCCTGTAGTGGCGTGAACTTGTTGAACACGCGGCTGAGGACGGGATAGAGGAACACTATGCCCAGCATGATCATTGTCATCAGGACGGCGAATGCCAGGATCAGCCAGTCCCCGAGAAGGCGGTGGACCCACATCAGAAGCGATGCTATTCCTATGGACACGCCCAATCCAATGACCGTGCTCTTTATCTGGTCTGCCCAGAAGGTGCTTTTCTTGGAGCGGTTGAAGCCGTACTTCTCCTCTATGACCATGGTATTGTAGTAGCTGAACGGGATGAGAAGGATCTCAGAGACCGTAGAGAGCAGCATCACCGCTATGATCTGCGCAAACGGGTTGGCATTGAACAATGTGGCGAATGCCGCATAGAGGTTGAATGCCAGCAGAATAAGGTTGATCACAAAGGCTGCTGTCATTGAAATTATGGACAGACGGCTTTTCTCGGAATGATAGGTCCTCCATTTTTGATAGGTCTCAGGGTCATAGACGTCCGCGACGTTAGCCGGGATGGGGTTTTTGGCAGAGCCTGCGCGCACAATGGCGAGCATTAGGTCATAAAGATAGGTTACGGTGAAGACAACCAGTGCGATGATCTTGAAGTTCATTTTCCTTCCTTATGTTCAGACAGGCAGCGGCGGGTACGGGTCTCCGTGCTCGAAGACGCTTATGACATCGTCCCTGACTGCCTTGCGGTATTCGTCCGTGCATTTGTATCCTGCGAACTGCTCGAAGTTCATGCGCTTTAACAGCAGTATGGTTGGCAGCAGCTCCCAGATCCTGATGTTGTCGGGTCCGAAATACTCCTTGCGGAATGCCGACCAGAAAACATCCATCTGTTCTACGGTAAGTCCGTTGAAGGGGTTGATGCCGTTCACACAGGGCTCAGGAGAGGCATAGAAGCTGAAGAGCAGTGTGGCAACGTCAAACGCGGGACATCCGTTGGAGAATCCCACGAGGTCTATCAGGTACAGACCGTCCTTTGTCACAAGGGCGTTGTTCGGATGAAAGTCCCCATGGAGGAAGCTGTGGTAGGCATCGAGCTCATCCAGGAGGCTGAGGATCCTCTCTTTTGCCTTGCTGCTGACGTATGGGAGGTTCTCCGCGGTGCGGCGCATGAAGAATGTGGCTGGCCTGAACCTGCCATCGCTGTCGATGTGGCTGTGGAGGTCCTTTGCCAGCTTTGCGAACTCGGTCCCCAGTGGCCCTGCCTGCGAGCTGTCCTTTCGGATGGTGGCCGAGATGTCCACTGCGTTGATCATCTCGTAGATTATCCCGACGCGGTCCCCGCAGGTGACTATCTCATAGGAGAGGGCTGTGGGGAGGTCGTTTCTGATGATCTCCACTGCGTTGGCCTTCTCCTTGCTGATCAGCTCCTTCTTCCCCTGGTCAAAGTAGAGCTTGAGGATCTTGTCCTCGTCAATGCGGTAGCACTCCGCGGTTCCGCCTCTGGCAAACGGCTCAAGGCCGGTGATGTCTATTATCCTGAAGCTTTCCTCTGCCATGTCTGCCTCCAGCTGAACGTTATGATTGCAGAATCATGATAGCAGAATCACTGCGGGGATGCAAAACAAAAGGGAAGAGGGTATAATGCCTGAAGCTTTCATAGGAGAATCTCATGCGTGTTGCGGTTTACGGTGCGGGTTCCCTGGGGACAATCCTCGGGGCTTATCTCTCAAAGAATGCCACTGACCTGACGGTCCATCTGTTCAACAGGAACAGCGAACATGTCAATGTCCTTAATGAGAAAGGCGCCCACGTCACCGGCCTTGTGGATTTCACCCAGAAGGTCCTGGCCTTCCTCCCGTCAGAGATGGAAGGCGAATATGATTACATCTTCCTTCTGACAAAGCAGCTGGAGAATGACTCGGTGGTCCGTTTCCTGAAGGACCACCTTAAGGCGAACGGCGCTCTCTGCACCATGCAGAACGGTCTTCCGGAGCCTGCGATCGCTGGGATTCTCGGCAAAGACAGGGTCCTTGGCTGCACCATCGGATGGGGAGCCACTATGGGGAGGCCCGGTGAGAGTAAGCTGACATCATCGCCAAATGCCCTTGTGTTCGGACTGGGTGCCCCGTATGAGGAGGCAAGACATCACATACCTGTGGTGAAGAGGATCCTGGAGAACATGGGCACAGTCAACGTGGAGGATAACTTCATAGGAGCCAGATGGTCCAAGCTCCTGATAAACGCGTCCTTCAGCGGGATGGGCACTGTGATAGGCGGCACGTTCGGCGATGTCTGCGACAACAGACAGGCAAGGCACTGCGCCCAGGCGGTGATAAAGGAATGCTTCGATGTCTCCAGGGCCGCAGGTGTCACCATAGCCCCTGTGATGGGAATTGACATCGCCAGGCTCTTTGACTACAGGACCCGCATCAAGAAGGCCTTCTCCTTCATGCTCATTCCCATTGCGATGCGCCGCCACAGGGGAATAATCCCGGGAATGCTGGTGGACATCAGGAAGGGCAGACGCTGTGAGGTTGACGCCATTGTGGGAAGTGTCTGCGACGAGGGCAGGAGGGTCGGCGTTGCCACACCATACTGTGACAGGATGCACTCTCTGATCAAAGGTTTTGAGACCGGAGAGGGAAGCCCTTCTCCTGAGAATCTCAAATTCTTCAATTGAACCTTGAAAACGGCAGTTCATGTCTTTATCATTATGGACAGTAATAGAGTAGGGGAGGTTTCATCATGAGCAAGAAACTTATTACCGTGATCTGTGTGGTCCTGCTGGTGCTTTCATTCGCATCCGCAAGGGTCATCAATTTTGCAATCGGCCCGTCTGTGTCATATTCCAGCGGAAAGGTGCCTGTGACAGAGGATGCAAGCTCAACGGCAGCTTACTCTGGTTTCATGTTCGGTCTGGACACAACAATCAGCCTCACTTTCGGTGAGAGGGCTGAGATTTATTTCCAGGATCAGTTCAATATCTCTGACAAGACCGCCTTTGAAGGCATGGTCACTCCGGGATACAAGCCGACGGTCAGCATTGACTACATCTCACGTATCGGTTATGAGCATGCGATCCTGAAGGGACCCGTTAAGCTCTCCGCAGGCGGTGGATTTGTCGTGGAGATGCTGACATCCATGTACGAGAATGAGGCGGACAGCCAGAAGCTCATGTTCCCGATGGTGCTGAATGTAGGAATGGGTCTCACAGCAAAGGCAGAGTTCTCACTCGGAAATCACTTCGCGCTGTATGTGAAGGGCTTTGCGGACTATTTCCCGGCAACAGCAGTCACAATCGGAAAGGTTCCTGAAAGTGAGTCGGAGCCTCCTGTATACTCAGGAAAGATGAATAACTTCAGCTTCAGCGGATCTGCTGGAGTGATCCTGTTCTTCTGAGAGCTTGAAGAGCTTGAAAAATGGGCCGTCGCCTGATGCGATGGCCCATTTCTTTATCATTGTCTCATCAAATAATCTACCGAGGAGCCTGTTTTCAGACCTGTTTAGTAGAGAAAATCTACCGAGGAGCCTCGAAAAGGGGTCATTCGGTAGATGTTTTCTTATTTTATCAGCTCCTTGCCTGCGCTGAAGGCCTTGCCTGCGACCTTGCCCAAGGTGATGTACTGGGCTCTCTCGATGTCAAAGGTGATAGGTCTGAGCTTCTCGAAGTCTACCTTGCCGTCTGTGAGCACTCTGTCATCCACTGTTGTGCGGATGATGTTGCCGAAGAGGTGGCAGTGCTCAGGCTCGTAGGATTCTAGCTCGCATTCCATGGAGATTGCGTAGTCTGTGAGAATCGGCGCATCCACATGCTCTGATTTCTCTGCATGAAGGCCGCTGATCTCGAATTTTCGGCTCTCTTTGTTGCCTGAGACTATGCCTACATAGTCGGACTGGACCAGGGTGGATTCCTCGGCGATCTGGACGGTGAAGGCCTTGCGCTTGAGGATGTTCTTGGTTGTTCTGTGGCCTGCGCTGAGGCACAAAAAGATCTGGTGGTCGTCTCCGACGGAGCCCCAGGCGGCGTTCATGACGTCGATTGAGCCGTCATCATTGTAGGTGCCAATTATGAGCACCGGCTGCGGATACACTAAGGGTTTCTTGCCTGCTTCTGTTCTCATTTTGTCCTCCGATACGTTTATTATAGCATGAAAACGCGTTTTCCATGATACAATTACGGCGGAGGTGTGTCATGGACAAGCATCTTGTTGTGGTCTCTTTTGATGCAATGGTCACTGAGGACCTGGACCTTCTTAAGGACGGGCCGGTGTTCTCCAGGCTTCTGACAGAGGGTTCCAGGGTGAACAGGATAAGGACGGTTTATCCGTCGCTGACATATCCGGCTCATACCAGCATGCTCACCGGCGCGCGTTGCGGGAGGCACGGCATTGTGAACAACGAGCCGTCCGAAGTGGGGAACCTAAAGTGCGACTGGTACTGGTTCCATGACCCTGTGAGAATCCCGGATGTCCATGACGCCGCGAAGAAGGCCGGCCTTTTGACTGCCTCCGTGTTCTGGCCTGTGACCGGAGGGCACAAGGGCATTGACCATCTTGTGGCAGAATACTGGGCCCAGGGGCCGGGCGACACGCTTGAGAAGGCCTACAAGAGGGCGGGGACCTCCGATGATGTCTATGAGAGAGTGGTAAGGCCTGTTGAGGAAATCATGGCCCGCTGGGAGCCTGAGAGCTCAGACGAGGGCAAGACCATCATGGCCTGCAACATGATCAAGAACTATAAGCCTAACCTGCTGACGGTGCATCTGGGACAGATAGACAGCTTCAGGCACAGGTACGGGATCTTCAACGACAGGGTGGCCGCCGGTGCAAAGCGCAGCGAACACTACATGCAGATGATAATGGATGCATGCGCTGAGGCGGGGATCCTTGAGAGCACCGACTTCGTGGTCTGCAGCGACCACGGGCAGATCAACTACAGCCGCAGGATGAACCTCAACGCCCTGTTTGTCAGGGAGGGTCTGATCGAGCTTGACGAGAAGGGCGATATCAAAGCCTGGAAGGCATGGGCCAAGAGTGCCAACTTCTGCGCACAGATACATTTAAGTGATCCTTCAGACAAGACGCTGCAATATGAGGTGAAAAGAATCCTTGATGCTGCATGCAAAAAAGGGGACATGGGGATAGGGCGTGTGATGACCTCTGAGGAGGCAAGGAAGGAGTTCGGCCTTTACGGGGATTTCTCCTTTGTGCTTGAGAGCGACGAGTCAACGCTTTTCTTCTCCGACTGGAAGGGGCCTCTCTTCTCCGCACCCAAGGTGATGGAGGAGGGCTATCTCAGGGCAAGCCACGGCCATGATCCTGCGGTGGGGCCGCAGCCTGTGTTCATCGGATACGGTCCGAGTTTCAGACGTGGCGTGGTGCTTCCAGAGGGCAGCATAATTGACGAAGCTCCCACATATGCCAGGATCCTGGGCCTTGAGCTTCCTGATGCGGAGGGAAAAGCCATGGAGGCCCTTCTGCGTTAGCAGAAAGCAAAAAAAACTTGACGGTGGCATACCCCCATGCTACGATTTTTTTAAGTTCCGGGTAGGAAACAGAGGTATATTGTGGGAGCAAATGCTGGACAGATAATCGGGATTCTGGCTCTTCTGGCCATGGTCCTGTCGTATCAGCAGAAGAACAGGAAGGCCCTGCTCTGGCTGCAGATGCTGTCCAACGCGCTGTACGCCATCCACTACGGCACCCTCGGTGCCATGACAATGGTGGTGATGAGCATAGTCAATGTCTCAAGATCCTTTGTCTTCTCGATGAACAACACCAAATGGGGCAAGAGCCGCATCTGGCTGTATGTTTTCCTGGTACTGACGCTGGCTGGCGGAATATGGGCCTGGGAGGGTCCTCTGAGCCTCCTGGTAATTGCGGCTACGCTGCTTCTGACCGTGACGCTCTATTCCGACAATCTCGCGTTCATGAGGAAGATGTTCCTTGTGCTTCCCTTCTTCTACATCACCTACAATGTGGTGAAGGGATCATGGGGAGGAATCGGAAACGATGTGTTCTGCATAGTGTCCGCTCTGATAGCGATCTGGCGTTTTGACATAAGGAAGAAGCCCGCTGAGGAAAAGGCAGCTGAAGAGCCGGCCGCTTCCGAAGAGGATTGATTTTTAGAGTTTATTTTACCGATTGTATGACCCTGGCGCCGTATTCCACAGGAGTGCGGCAAGAGGAAAGCCCTGATCGTTTTTCATAGCGGTCGGGGTTCTTTTGTTTAAGGAGGACAAATGTCAGAGAAAATGAAGGTAGTTGCGATCACCGGTATCAAGAAACCGGAGATCCTGGAGGTGGACCGCCCGGTACCGGGACCGGATCAGGTGCTTGTTAAGATCGACGGCACGGCTATCTGCACGTTCGAGCAGAGAGTCTATGTGACAGGCAAGTTCAAGCTGCCGTTCCTTGGCGGACATGAGGTTGTTGGTCATGTCGTTGAGATGGGAAGCAAGGTCAGGACCAAGGAGTTCAAGGTCGGTGACCGTGTCGCCGTGAGCGTCATCAGCACATGCGGCACCTGTTACTACTGCCGCCGCGGCGAGGAGAATCTCTGCGTTGACTCCTATGCGAACCTCAGCGAGGACATCGGATTGAACGGTCCCGGCGGATTCGCCGAGTACAAGGTCCTGCCGCCAAGCAAGCTCTGGAAGCTCAGGGATGACCTTCCATGGGAGTTCGGCACATTCTCAGAGCCGCTGGCATGTGTGTGCACAAGCGTCCAGAAGGCTGAGATCAGACTCGGCGAGGATGTCGTGGTCATAGGTGGCGGAATAATGGGAATGCTCCACATGATGGTCGCAAAGCTCCGCGGAGCACGTGTCATCATGAGTGAGATTGACGAGAAGAGAAGGAAGCTGGCCCTTGAGCTCGGCTGTGACGAGGTGTTCAATCCGCTGGAGAAGGATGCAGTTGCCTATGTCAAGGAGCTCACCGAGGGAAGGGGAGCCGATGTCGTGTTCGACACAGCCACACCTCCTGCGGTCGCGGCCCAGGCGATTGACATGGCAGGCAAGATGGGCCGTGTTGTGATGTACTCATCAGTCATCCCGGCAGACACAATCCCGCTTGACGCCAATGCCCTTCACAGCAGCGAGAAGATCATAACCGGCTCGGTGAGCCCGTCGATCCAGGCCTTTGACACGGCTGTCAGGCTCCTGAACAAGGGTCTGATCAATCCGTCAAAGCTCCTGCACAGCGTATTTGAGAAGGAAGATGCGGTCGAGGCATTCGAGACATCGATCAGGCCCGACACATACCGCGTGATTATCAAGCTCTGACGGAGGATTGATGAAGGACTTCTCCTTTTGCATTCCAACCCGCTTTGTCGTGGGAAAGAACAGTGCCTCACAGGTTGGAGAGCTGATCAGACAGTACGGCGGCAGCAAGGTCCTGATAGTGGAGGACGGCGGCTCATATCTTGCCGCGCTGCTTGAGAATGTCAGGGCCTCCATCAAAGGCGCAGGCCTTGAAGCGGTCCAGACTCCGTTCAAGGCAGTGTCTCCAAGGCTGTCCATAGTCATGGAGAATGTGCGCCTGTGCAAGGAGGAGGGGATTGACTTCATCCTTGCCGTGGGCGGCGGAACTGTCATGGACACGGCAAAGGCCATAGCCTTCTTCTGCGAGAACGACGGTGACCTGAAAGAGTATGTCCAGTACCGCAAGGCAAGTCCGAAGTGCGCAAAGGTTGCAAGCATAGTGACGCTGTCCGGAACGGGAAGCGAGGTATCGGCCACGGCCATGATCATTGACGACAGGTCACAGCCTGAGATCAAGTACCCGCTCTTTCAGGAATCGATCAGGTTCCTGTTCTCCGTCATGGACCCGTCGCTTACCTGCACGCTGCCCATGCGCACAACGATCGCAGGGGCATTTGACGCCATCACGCATATCATGGAGCACTACTTCTGCGGCCCCAGCGGCTATGACCTGCAGGACCGCATGTGCGAGGCTGTCATCAGCTCCATCATGGTCAACATGAGGGCTGTGAGGGAGAATCCTTCTGACTACGGGACAAGGGCCCAGCTCCAGATGGGCGCGACCCTTGCCAACAGCACGCTTCTGGGAGTGGGGTGCGACAGCGACTGGGCGGTGCACTACATGGAGAATCCCGTCACCACAATGACGCACAACCTGCACGGCAGCACGCTTGCCATCATATCGGTGGCATGGATGCGCTACTGCTTCAGGCGTGACCTGAGAAAGGCGGTGAACTTCGCCGTGCGTGTGATGGGCGTCAAGGCAGGTTCCTCTGATGAGGAGACCGCGCTCAGGGGGATTGATGAGCTTGAGGTCTTTTTGAGGGAGGTCGGTCTTCCTACAAGGCTCAGCGAGATAGGAGTTGGTCCTGAGATGTTCGGAGAGCTTGCCCAAAGGGCGTTCCAGACCGCCGGAAGCGAGACCCTGGGAGGTGTGTCTCACCTCACAAGGGACGATGTGATAAGAATTTATGAACTGGCTAGATGATTATTGGGAGGTAAACAGAAATGCTGGTTAGTATCAAGGAAATGCTCGGCCGCGCAAAGGCCGAGGGATACGGAGTACCTGCGGTATCCGCAGGAAATGAGGTGACCCTCAGGGCGGCGATAGAGGAGGCCGAGAAGGCTTCTTCTCCTATCATCATCCTTGTGGGCTATTATTTCACGGATGCGGTCAACTACTACTGCCGCCTTATCGAGGATTTCGCCAAGGCAGCCAGTGTTCCTGTGACTGCGATGTGGGACCATTCGGGCAACTTCAAGCAGTCTGTCCGCGGTATCCGCGCCGGCTTCCCGTCAATCATGGTCGACAGGTCGTCCCTGCCTTATGCGGAGAACGTGGCTCAGGTGGCGGAGATGGTGAGGTTCGCACATGCCGTTGACATCGATGTCGAGGCGGAGATCGGTCATGTCGGAGGAGCAGACGAGGACATGGGCCCGAACAGCGAGAACGCACTTACTGTTCCTGCAGAGGCTGTGAGCTTTGTAAAGGAGACAGATTGTGACTGTCTGGCAGTTGCCATCGGAACAGCCCACGGCGCATATAAGGGAGTGCCTGAGATCCGCTTTGACCTTCTGAAGGAGCTTGCGGAGAAGGTGCCTGTGCCTCTTGTACTGCACGGAGGAAGCGGAACAGGAGACGAGAACATCTCCAAGGCTTGCCGCATGGGAATCACAAAGGTCAACGTGGCCAACGAGCTGATGCAGGCCAGCTACGATGCCCTTGCCGAGTACGGCATCGAGGGCAACCGCGCCTACCAGTTCTGGCCGGTGCTTGAGAAGGGCTTCAGGAAACATGTGGCGCATCTTTTCGAGGTCACAGGCTGCGCTGGCAAGGCATGGCAGGCGAAGCAGTGCCTGACAGCCAAGCTGATGAAGTAACGAAAGTCCAGGGAATCTGGGTTAAGTGAATACAAACAAAGGAGAAAAACATGAAAAAACTACTAATGGTCTTATTGGTGATTGCCCTTGCGACAGGTCTCTGTTTCGCAGGAGCCGCTTCCGAGAAGCCTGCGGCAGCTGCTGCCGTTGAGTACAAGGACACCGCTGTAATCGGTTTCCAGACAAAGACATCCAGCATCAGCCCACCGACACAGACAAGTGTCATGCACAGGCTGTTCTTCAACCTCACCCACGACACACTGGTCGATTACAGCGAGGAGACATCAAGCCTGGTGCCGGGTCTTGCAAAGGAATGGAAGGTCAGTGATGACTTCAGGACCTGGACATTCACGCTCCGCGATGACGTCTACTTCCACAACGGAGAGAAGTTCACCGCCGATGACGTTCTCTTCACATGGGAATATGCAAAGAACGATTCAGGTACAAACGCCACCGTCAAGACAACCTACAACAAGATCGAGGCCATCAACGTCATCGATGACACTCATGTCGAGGTCGTCCTGAAGAACGGAGACATCGACTTCCTGTACACATACTCCAACGAGAGCTACTCAGTCCTCAACAGGGAGGCTGTCACAGCCGATGCCGCCAAGGGTCCCGGAATCGGAACAGGTCCGTACATGAACGATGAGTTTGTTGCTAGCGATCACACCACACTCCAGCGCTGGGACAAGTACTGGGGAGGAGCCGCACCGACCAAGACTCTTGAGTTCAGATTCATCTCTGATGCAACAACAAGACTCGCAGCCCTTGAGGCAGGCGAGATTGATGTCTGTCAGGGACCGAACAACACAGAGCACAGCATCATCAGAGGAATGGATGGCATCGAACTCTATGTCTGCCCTGGAATGAATCTTACATTCCTCGCATTCAACTCAGAAGTTCCTGCTCTTAACGACCCGAACCTCCGCCTTGCAATCGCCTATGCCATCAACAATCAGGAGATTATCGACGGTGCAGCATCCGGTGTCGGATCCGTTTCTAACGGCATGTGGGGATTCTTCACCTACGGTTACTACGATGACTGGGCAGGTGCAGGACTTGCTGCCTATCAGCCCACTAATCTTGAGAAGGCCAAAGAGTATCTGGCAAAGTCCAACTATCCCAACGGCGGTCTGAAGATCAGAATGACATGTAACAGCGCATGGACGGTTGGAGCACTGCAGATCATCCAGGCTCAGCTCAAGGCCCTGAACATCGAGGTCGAGGTCCAGCAGCTTGACAGCGCAGGTTTCACCAGCATGACAAAGGCCAAGGAGCACGAGGTCGTCATCCAGTCCGCAGCCCTTACAGGTGCAGGCGGAGATATGTCCAAGTTCTTCACTGCGGGCAACACAGCCAATACCGCAACCTATAACAACGAGAAGGTCACAGAGCTCTTCAAGCTTGCAGCTGTCGAGAAGGATAATGCAAAGAGACAGGACTACTACAAGCAGATCCAGGTCATCATCCACGAAGAAGCCCCGTACATTCCTCTCTACTACGCAGGAACAGGTGTAGCCTACAGCAAGAAGGTTTCCGGTGCCGTATGGAACGGTTCTGGAAAGTTTGACTATTCAAAGGTCAAGGTAGAGAAGTAATTCCGTTCGATCAGACTCTGCCGTCCGGCTTTCCGGGCGGCAGGGTTATATTTTGTTTCCATATTCCGGAGGTATGAAAGATGCTGAGGTATGCCATTAAGCGTCTGCTCCTTATGATACCGGTGATCATAGGGGTTTCATTCCTGATTTTCTTCATTATGGACCTTGCTCCAGGCAATATCATTGACACGAAGATTGCCGAAGAGAACATGACAGAGGAAGAAACTGAGTTGCTCAGGGAGCAGTACAATCTGAACGGCTCCATGATTTCACGATATTTCAAGTACATGGGAGGACTTGTCCGCGGAGACCTGGGCAAATCCTATATAACGGGGAAACCCGTCCTCGAGAGCTATCTGGAGAAGATGCCTGCGACAATAGTGCTTGCCGCTGCCTCGATCCTGGTCTCGATCATAATATCAATACCTCTGGGAATCTATTCCGCCATTAAGCGCGGTACATTCACCGACAACACCTGCATGGTCCTGAGCTTCCTGGGACTGTCAATCCCCAACTTCTGGCTGGGACTGATGCTCATCATCACAATAGCGCTCAACGTCAAATGGATACCCACAAGCGGCTTCCGCGGACTTGCGAGCGTAATCCTTCCCGCGATCACGGTAGGTACCGGTCTTACCGCCACGCTTGCAAGGACAACAAGGTCCTCCATGCTGGATGTCCTGAACCAGGATTATCTCAGGACGGAGAGGGCAAAGGGCAACAGCGAGTTCCGCGTAGTCATGAGATTCGCGCTGGTCAACGCCCTGATCCCGATCATCACGATCGCCGGCGGACAGTTCGCCGCATGTCTCGGAGGCTCTGTCCTGACCGAGACGATATTCGCCTGGCCGGGGGTGGGCAAGCTGATCATAGACAGTGTTAACTCCCGTGATGTGCCTATGGTTGTAGGCTGCATCATCATGAAGTCGTTCAGTATAGGCCTGGTCGTCCTGGGTGTGGACCTCCTGTACGCAGTAATCGACCCCAGAATCAAGGCAATGTATGCAAGAGGCAGAAGGAGGAGCAGATGAGCAGGAAGAAAGAAACCCGTGGCTCGGAAGAGCTCCTTGTCTCAAGGAAATATGTAAGACAGAGCCAGATGAGGATCATATTGCACAACCTTCGCAAGAACAAGGGTGCGATGATCGGCCTGGCCATAATAACGATACTGGTGCTTGTGTCCTGTTTCGCTGATGTGCTCTTTGATTATGACACTGAGATAGCAGGACTGGACATCTCACAGAAGCTGATCCGCCCGTGCAAGGAGCACCTCTTCGGCACGGATGACCTGGGACGCGACATATTCAAGCGTGTCCTCTACGGCGCGAGGTACTCGCTGGGCGTGGGATTCGCGGCCACGATGATAGGAATGGCCATAGGAGTAGTGCTGGGCGCCATTGCAGGCTATTACTGCGGCATAGCCGAGGACATAATCATGAGGCTCAACGACGTGCTCTCCGCAGTACCGTCGATCCTCATGGGAATCGTCATAGTCTCGGCGCTGGGGGCATCGACGTTCAACCTGATGCTGGCCATAGGTATAACCAGCGTGCCGCAGTTCGTGCGAATAACGCGTGCGGCGGTGCTCTCGGTGCGTAACCAGGAATATGTCGAGGCCCTGAAGGCCACAGGCATGTCGGAGGCGAGGATCATAGCGTTCCACGTCATCCCGAACTGCCTGTCGCCGATCATCGTCCAGATCACGCTCAGGATCGCGTCTGCCATCATAGCCACGTCGTCACTGAGCTTCCTGGGCCTTGGAGTCCCTGTTCCGGCTCCGGAGTGGGGAAGCATGCTGAACCTGGGAAGATCCTACGTCAGGACTGCAAGTTACCTGACTATCTTCCCCGGCATAGCCATCCTGATCACGGTGCTTGCCTTCAACCTCCTCGGTGACGGCCTGAGGGACGCACTGGATCCTAAGCTCAGAAAGTAGGGGGCGCGGCATGGAAGAGAAGAGAAAAAACGGGATGCCTGAAGAGGAGATCGCCCTTGAGCTGAAGAACCTCAGGGTCAAGTTCGTCCTGGAGCAGGAGACAGTTCATGCGGTCAACGGAATAGACATAAAGCTCAGGAAGGGCCACACGCTGGGCCTGGCAGGGGAGACCGGTGCGGGAAAGACAACAACGGCGCTGTCACTGCTGCGCCTTGTCCCGCACCCGGGAAAGGTTGAGTGCGACAAGCTTGAGGTGGCCGGAAAGGATGTTCTTTCCATGTCACAGAAGGAGCTTCAGAAGTTCAGGGGCTCTGACCTTGCCATGATATTCCAGGATCCGATGACCAGCCTGAACCCGGTCTTCACCGTGGGCCAGCAGATCGCGGACACCATAATGCTGCACAATCCCACCACCAAGGAGGATGCCTTCAAGCAGGCCGAGAAGATGCTGGAGCTTGTGGGAATCCCCGCAGCAAGGGCGGTGGAGTACCCGCACCAGTTCTCAGGCGGCATGAAGCAGCGTGTTGTCATTGCCATTGCATTGGCCTCTAACCCCGGTGTGCTGATCGCCGATGAGCCTACCACTGCCCTGGATGTCACCATCCAGGCCCAGGTCCTGGCAATGATGAAGAAGCTTCGTGATGAGCGCGGGATGTCCATGATAATGATTACCCATGACCTGGGGATCATCGCCGATGTCTGTGACGAGGTCGCGATCATGTATGCCGGAAGGATTGTTGAGTACGGCACCCTCAGGGATGTGTTCAACCACACCAAGCATCCTTATACGGAAGGCTTGTTCAACTCCCTGCCCAACATCCGCAACCGTGAGGAGAGGCTCAAGCCCATTCCGGGACTGATGCCCGACCCGTCAAAGCTGCCCAAGGGCTGCGCCTTCGCGCCCAGGTGCCAGTATGCCACGGAGGCCTGCAGGGAAAAGAGGCCTGAGGAGCGGATGGTCTCCGACACGCACATGGTGGCCTGCACCGCCTATGATGATCCGGACTTCAGGATACACCGCCCGGAGAAGGGAGGAAAGAATGGCTGAGAACATACTGGAGGTTAGGAACCTCAAGAAGTATTTCAAGACACCCAGGGGCATGCTCCATGCGGTGGATGATGTCAGTTTCTCCATAGAGAAGGGCCACACGCTGGGAATAGTAGGTGAGTCCGGCTGCGGAAAGACCACCACAGGACGATGCATCCTTCGTCTTGTCGAGCCCACAAGCGGTGAGATCTTCTTCGAGGGCAAGGACATAATGAAGGCCGGCCGCTCGGAGATGAAGAAGCTCAGGAAGGACATGCAGATCATCTTCCAGGACCCGTTCTCGTCGCTTGATCCGAGATACACGATCAACCAGACCCTGTCCGAGACCCTGAGGATCAACAAGATCCGAACGGGCAAGAAGGCCATAGAGGACCGTGTTTTGGAGCTGATGGAGACCGTGGGACTGGCCGAGAGGCTGATCAACACATATCCCCATGAGCTTGACGGAGGCCGCCGCCAGAGGATCGGCATTGCCAGGGCCCTTGCCATGGAGCCCAAGTTCATTGTCTGTGACGAGCCTGTCTCAGCCCTGGATGTCTCGATCCAGGCCCAGATCCTGAACCTGCTTGAGGACCTCCAGGAGAAGCTGGGGCTGTCTTATATCTTCATCACGCATGATCTTGCGGTCGTGAACCATTTCGCCGATGAGATCGCCGTCATGTACCTTGGTCAGATAGTGGAGAAGGCGCCCACCGCGGAGCTCTTCGAGAATCCGCTTCATCCGTACACGCAGGCTCTTCTCTCGGCTATCCCGATTCCCGAGGTCCTTGACGAGAGGCCGCAGACGCTCCTCACCGGTGAGATATCATCGCCGATAGAGCCGAAGGACGAGTGCCGCTTCTCAAAGCGCTGCCGCTTCACCAAGGACAGGTGCAAGGAGTGCGGACCCAAGCTTGTAGAGGTCAAGCCGGGCCATTTTGTAGCCTGCGGACGCTGTGGAGATCTGTGATATGGAACAGAGAGTTCTTGAGAGGTATCTGAAGGACCTGGAGATGCTGGTCAACATTGACAGCGCCCAGGACTGCCCTGAGGGGATCATGAAGGTCGCAACCTTCTTTGACCGTGAGTTCAAGGCCATTGGCTGGAAGACATCGTTCGTGGATGTCGGGGCCGTGGCGCCTTGCTTTGTGGCAATGAACCGTGAGGCAGAGCGCTATGACCTTTACATCACAGGCCACATGGATACAGTGTTTCCCAAGGGGACTGCGGCGCAGAGGCCGTTCACAATTGAGGGGAACATCGCCAAGGGCCCGGGAGTCTGTGACATGAAACAGGGCCTTCTCTCGACCCTCTATGCAATCAGGGCGGTGGACATGAGCGTCCTTGACAGGCTGAACATCATCGTTGTCTTCCAGCCTGACGAGGAGATAGGATCGCCTCACTCACGCAATTTCCTGATGGAGGTGGCGGACAAGAGCGATGTCTGCCTTGTCATGGAGGCCGCGGAGGCAGAGGACGTTCCTGTGCACTGCATCCAGAGGAAGGGCATAATCAAGTACAGCTTTGTCTTCACCGGCAAGGCAGGCCATGCAGGATCCATGCTCACAAACGGCTCTGTCTCTGCCATAACCGAGATGTCCTACTGGATCAACAGCATCATGGGCCTTGTGGACAAGGAGAAGGAGACCACGGCCAATGTCGGTCTTGTAAGCGGCGGAACAGCCACGAACGTGGTCGCGGAGCATGCTGAGATGGCAGGTGAGATCCGCTTTGAGCTGGTGGAGGAGGCCGCGCGTGCCAACAGGCTGATAGAGTCCCTCTATGCGCATGCGAAGGAGGCAGGAGTGCAGGTGGAGCGCACCCACACACGCTTTGATCCTCCCATGACGCCGAACCTGGAGACAAAGACTTTCGTGGATTACCTGGACTGGCTTGCGGGAGAGGAGGGCAGGAGCTTCATCGTGCGTAAGCGCGGAGGACTGTCTGCCGCCAACTTCATAAGCTCCCACATCGCCGTATGCGTGGACGGCATGGGCCCCTCCGGAAACGGAGCCCATGGCGTGAACGAGTACCTTTGCATAGACTCAATTGGTCCTGACACGGATTTCCTTTCAAGGATAATCTGCAACCACCTAGCTGATTGACCCTACAAGAAGGTCTGTCTCGCCTCTCAGGGGAAGCTCTATCCTCAGTCCCGCTATCTGCATCAGAAGTTCCATTCCCTCTATCCCGTAGGGAAGGTTGCAGTATGTGCTCTCCGGGATGAGGATGCGTCCTCCCTTGCGTATCTTTGAGGCAAAGACGTAGATCTGCTGGATTATGCTCTCAAGGTCTGAGAAGGATTCGTGCCTTGAGAGGTCGAGGATCCCTTGCTCGAAGCTGTCATATGCATCTGTGATTGTCTCTGAGTCAACGGTCACCGCACCTCTGACGCTCTTTCTTGTGTCGCTGAAGACAAGGGTGGCGCCCCTGCAGCCGGCATTCTCAATTATGGCCTCAATGTCTGCGCTCTTCACTTCACAGCTCTGGCTGGTCCTCTCTTCCTCCTGGAGAAGCAGAAGAGGGTACTTTGACTCGATCAGGTGCAGGAGCTCCAGGTCATCACGGACCTGCCGCTCGTCCTCATGAAGCAGGTAGATGGTTCCTCCGGAGGTCTCCAGGTTGCGGGTCTGGGACAGGACATCGGTCCTTCCCAGCCTGTTGAAGGCGCTGGAGTAATAGCTCTTGAGGTGCGTTGCAATCTGAAGGATGGGGGCTGAGATGTATGCGGTGTCCTTGGTGATTATCAGGTCCTTGAGGGCACCCATCTTGTTCACCCTGTAGGGCTTTCTTGCATCCTCCTCGAATTTCTCCGGATCCAGGTAGGAGTCAAGGCAGGCATCGGTCTCATGGTGGCCGAATATCTGCTCGATGAATTTGCGCTGAAGTGCCCCTCCCATGGGGCGGCAGTTGACCTCAATCAGGACAGGCCCTTTCTCGTCTATCATGTATTCGCCGTGGATGGGGCCGTATTTCACGCCTATGGCGTCGGCGACCTGGAAGGCATAGCGGATCAGGCGTGAGTGGCCTACATGCAGGCGTGGCACGCAGGAGCAGTTGTTGTAGGCGTTGGTGCCGTTGGCAAGCCTTATCTTGTCATAGACCCAGATGGAGTTCACGCGGTGTTTGCCGTTGCATGAGACGGTGTTGACGATGTATTCGGTGCCTTTTATGCGCTCCTGGATCATGATGGCCACATCCCCGGACCCTGAGGCCACCGAATCCGAGAAACTCTTCCTCACCGCGTCCAGCATCTCCTGCCTGCCGCTGCAGAGATAGACCCCCTGGGTTCCGGCCCCGCGCACGCGTTTGACCACCACATCCTCGACCCCGAGTTCATCGTACCAGCTGATTGCCTCCTGCTCCGATGTGACGACCTTGCCGCGGATGTACCTCAGCCCGTGGTCTTTCAAGGCCTGGTGCATGGAGTCCTTCTCCGTCATGGCCTTTATCCTGTCCGCGCCGTTGCCCTTGAGGCCCAGGTCGCTTCCCAGGCGTGTGGCGAGCTCTACTCCGAACTCGCTTCCGGGTATGACGACCAATGGGTTATAGGATCTGACCTTCTCAAGAAGCTCATTGTAGTCAGGTGTCTCGGGAATAATGGTTATGTCGTTTCCCAGCTTGGACTTGACCAGGTCCCTGATCTCACGCCAGAGCCTTAGCTCCTCAGGTGTGCCCACATAGGTGCCGTCAAGGAGGATGGGGTTGTAGCCTCTGGCTTTGACATCCTCTATGTAGTTGATTCCTGTTGATATGTACTCGCAGATGATTATGTTACGGCTCACTTATGATCTCCTTTATCCTCTTGCGTCCTATGTGGATTCGAGTCTGGTTCAAGCCTATGAGGTAGCTGTATTCCTCCGAGCTTGCTATCTTCTTCAGCATCAGGGCATTTGAGAACCCCTGCTGATGGGCTGTTGCTATGTCAAACGGCTTTCCCATGCTGCGGAAGTCCATCAGTATCTCCCTTGGGTATATCTTGACCAGGATGTCTAGCTGATCCAGCTCGGTGCTGTCCTTCATGGACATGGAGTACACGCTCATCTCCTCGGCAGCCACGGCGATCAGCACAGGAAGCGTGTCATCCCTGATGTAGCGCTCACAGAAGGACTGAAGCTCACGGCTTCCGTCTGAGATGGACTTGCTGTCAAGCCTGATCGTGGCATCGTAGGTCGGGATCCTCTCATCCTCCCTCTCAAGAAGCAGTATACCCTGGCATCTGCTCTTCTTTCTCAGAGACAGTATGAGGTTGATGCCAAGGATAAGGACAAGCATCACCGCTGAGAGCAGGGGGAAGGCTATCCAGAGTCCGGTGATCCCGAAGATGTGCGTGGTGAGCATGGCCATGGGTATTATCCCAGCAAAGCCGTCAGTCACGCTTATCAGGAACGCATAGGTCTTGCGGTTGCTGATCTGGAAGTAGTACATGAAGACAAGGACAAAGCCCCTGAAGACGAACATCAGGGAGAATATCCTAAGGCCCAGGAGGGCGTCCTGCCTGTACGCATCCGGGATGTTGTAGATGAAGAGGATGAACTGCGGCCAGACCTCCATGAGAATGACAAAGGCGAGGTTTGCCAGGAACTGGACCCTGAAGACCGTCCTAAGGAGGATCCTTATCCCGTTGAAGTCACGCTGGCCCTGCAGTGACGAGGCTATGGGAAGCATTGCCTCGACAATGCCTGCAATGATTATCGAGGCTATGGAGACGGCCTGCATGCAGAGCGAGAAGACCATCATGCCTCTCAGGCCTGCTATCATGATGGCGAGCGTGTTGCAGAATGATATCTTCAGGCAGTATCCCAGCTGGTTGGTCGCCGGGGCGATTCCCCGTGAGAGGGAGGCCGGAAGAATCCTGATGTCTCTGAGCCCGAAGCGCCTGAACGGGAAGCTTATCTTCCTCAGCATCAGGGCGGCCAGAACGAGAAGCACTCCGGTCAGATAGCCTGTGAAAGTGGCAATTGCGGCGCCCTTGAGCCCTGTGCCCAGAAAGCGCATGAAGATGTAGTCCGCGAGAAGGTTCACGCCGTTGGCGGTGAGGTTCACGGCCATCCCAAGGCCGGGCTTTCCAAGCGCGGACAGGAAATAAATAATCACCTGAAGAGGAATTATCAGAAGACCAGAGATCAGAAGGATCCTGATGTACGGCATGAACTCAGGCATAAGGGACTGGTCCCTGCAGAGGAGCCCGCAGATGGGATTGAACACAGAGAGCCCTAAAAGCGTGAGCAGCACGGACACGGCACATGTGGTGATAAATGTCACGGTGAAGGTCTTTCCGGCCTGAAGCGGGTCCTGCTCGCCTGCGTGCTTGCCGTAAAGGATGCTGCCGCCGACACCCAGGATAGAGTAAATGACTGCGAACGCCAGCATAAGGGGGCTTCCCATGTTCACCAGGGTCATGGCCTCGGCTCCCAGGACCTGGGAGACTATGATGCTGTCCACGAACTCGTTCAGCGAGATGGCGATGGTGCTCATGACCATGGGGACGAGATAACGGAAGAACTTGCGCGTGATTATCCTGCCGCTTCTTCTTGTGCTGTCCTGTCTCAGTTTTGCCATGAAGACATGATAACACAATAACGGCTGTTTTTGATTAACATTGATGCGTTTTCTGTTGTAGAATGCAATGGAAGCGGAGGTTGGCACATGGGAGAGAAAGAGGGCAGGAAGAGGAAGAAATACCTTATAGCCTTGGCTGAGAAGCACAGCGTGATTGCCCTTGTGGCAGGTCTGACGGTATTTATCTGCACCATGGCTGCGGTATTCATCTGGCTTGAGAGTTACAATCCGGAAGAGGAGCAGCCGCTTCATTACTTCACGGCGCTCTCAAACCTGGTATCTGCGATTGCCGCGGCATTCATGATCCCCTATGCGGTGGAGGGAGTGCGCAAGAAGCACTTTGTACTGCCACGCTACATCGTCCTCTTCCAGTTCTCAGCCGCAACCTGTGTCTCGATCACCATGCTCACATCGCTTGCCATCATCCTCCCCACGCAGGGACTGATGGCTGTCACTGGCTATAATTTCTGGCTGCATATCGTGACCCCGTTCTCCGCCCTGGTGCTTTTCCAGTGCGTTGAGACGGGAACCACTATCTCCAAGCGAGAGGCCATCCTCTGCCTGATCCCGTTCTGGGCCTACATAATCGTCTACTACATCATGGTCGTGATTGTGGGCAAGGAGAACGGAGGCTGGGATGACATCTACATGACACAGGCATTCTGGCCTGCATGGGTGTCCGTCCTGATGTTCCTTGTCATAGGCTTTGTCATGACCATGGCCATGAGGGCAATCCATAACCGGAGGGCAAAGCAGTTCTGGAAGAGAATCACAGGCATGTGGACAGAGGAGACCATTCCGGAGGAGATGCTTGTGGAGGCCATGGGCCTTGGCCGCTACATCGGAAAGCGGATGAGCACGGATACGGAGCTCACCGTGCCGCTGAGTCTCTTCAACATGATGTCTGAGAGATACGGCATTCCCATGGAGAGGCTCATCAACGCCTACATCTACGGCGCCCTTGACTCAATAAGGGAGAAGTGAGGGAAAACCCTTGCCCTTAATCAGTTAAGATGCCACAATGGCTGTGGTGGAGGGGAGAATAATGAGGAAAGCGATTATCGCAGTTCTTGCGGCTGCCGTCATGCTGCTTGCCGTCTCATGCGGCATGGACATGTTCAATTCATCCATTGAGGGCACCTGGACCACAAAGACGGAAAGGCGCATCCTGAGATACTATTTCAATGATGACGGCACATTCAAATATACCTTGGAGGACCTGAAGACGCATGAAAAAATAACGGAGGGTTCCGGCACGTG
>JAEEGK012243231.1_pt1 | contig 26995 bp, 18 predicted proteins | sample 8958771 | NCBI WGS metagenome assembly JAEEGK01 (sample SAMN16246547, study PRJNA631951) | gut metagenome | biome: gut microbiome; feature: rumen; material: SC-attached | host: Bos | place: Iran: Karaj | collected 2018-10 | reverse complement strand
CCTTGTAGGCACCATCCGATGCGGGGCTGCGGAGAGCGTGTGGTGTGCTCCAGCCCGACTCGTTGCCAATCTCGTAAATGTACTCGTTGAATGACAGTGCAACGGCATCCCAGGTCATGTTCATCATGTCGAAGGTGACACGATAGAAGAGAGCGTCGGGAACGTAAGTAACTACGAAGTTACCACCCTCGTTGTTGTACTTGAACTTGCCCTCATTTTCGGGATCGCTACCCAGGCACTTGCTCCAGTCACCACCTACGCCCGAAGCGGGAGTAACCTTGAACTCAAGGTCGCTGGTAATGTCAGCAGGTGCTGTAAAGGTGCAGGTGAAGATAGGATTCTCATAGACGTCACCACCACCATTGGTCAACGCATAGTCGGTATTGTTGTTGTCCCAATTGTTGAAGTTACCGGTGAGGTAATAGGTCTCCTCGATTTCGGGAGCCTCGGGAATGGCTGTAATGGCAAATTCCTTCGAGCTCATACGGATACTTGCTGCTGAGCTGGTCTCCCAAACGGAGAGGACACCCTTAACCACACGCTCCTCAGGACGCTTGCCGTAAGAATCCTCGACATAGCGCTGAAGTTCTTGAGCCGACATATAACCTTCGGTGGTAATGTCGTAGGTGGCAGGTTCAATCAGGTTTTCTTCGGTTGAGAGCGTAATCTTATATTGGGGTGCATAGCCTTCAACAGATGCTGTGGGAGCATTGATGTTGCAAACCTGAACCATCTCAGCCTCAAGTGTGCGGAAATCAATGGTGCCGACACTTGCCACGCTGCCATCGCCAAAGGATACGGCGGACTCTTGTGCCACGCTCTTGGGTTCACTCCAGTCCTTGTAGTCATCGGTACAAGCAGTAATGGCTGCTGCACCAAATACCATGGCATATAAAATTTTCTTTTTCATTGCTTTGTTGGATTTTCAGTCCCTTCCTGCCCCATTGCTGGAGCAGGCCGGGATTAAGGTTGATTACTGGAGAACGAAACGATAGAAACGTGTAATATCGTTGTAGATTACAAGATAGTTGCCAGGAGCAAGGAAGATGTCCGCACCATTATTGGTACCATAGCCATAGTAGCTGCCATCGGCAGTCTCGAGGACATCGCCACCTGCGTTGTAGTCCCATGAACCAGCTTCCTTGATCTTGATAGCCTGACCGTCAGCGATGGTGACATTGGCTACCCAGTCGTGGTTGATGGCGCCATCGTAGGTATGAACAGGCTTCATCTCGGTGTCACCCCAATCGTTGAAGTGTCCTGCGATGCACATACCTGCGAATACGGCAGGAGTGCCTTCGTACTTCTCGACGGTGAGTTCATCCTTCTCGGTGTTGAGCGTTACGGTATAGTAGCCAGCCTCAGGCACGGTGATGTTGCCCGAACCGCCATCGTTCTTAACAAACGATCCGAAGCTGTCGCCCTGGCCCCACTGCTCATCCCACGAGTCGAGGGTATGCTTCAGCTTGAAGCCATTGCCAGCCAGATAACCTGTCCAGGTGATTACGCCAGCACCGGTCTTGGGATCATACTCCCAGTCGGCAACAGTATGCATTGGGTAGCTGCTGGTAGGCATATCTGAGGTCCACTTGCCATCGCCGATATCACCACCAATGAGGTACCAGATGTCGGGATCGGCAGCCTTGAGCTCAATGTAATATGGAAGGACATTGAAGGTCACTACATTCGAAGCTACAGTAGCGAGCTTGGTGAAAGACGCATTCTGAACGAAGGCCAGTACACGTGCATAGAGTGTGGCGCCGTCATTGAATACTGCGTTGCCGTTTTCCCAGCCATTGAGCAGCTCAAGTGCCCTGTCGATGGCCGATGCTGGAACATTGACCTCGCAGGCGGTATAGGTCTCTTCGAGTGCGAAATAGTCGGCACCCGTGTTGTCTTCAGCCATTTCGTCGAAGGCCTTGGTAAAGTTGCCCGTTGAGGAAACCTGTACCTGATAGTTGGCAATGACGGGAGCGTTGGGATCGGTGAACTGTGGTTGAGACCAGCTCATGGCAATCGAATTGGAGCGCATGAGGTCGATCTGTGCATTTCCGTACACCGGCGCATTGACTGTGAACGAACCTTCTGCAGGATTAACCAGGATAGGATTCGATTCATCGTCCTTGTCGCACGAGATGAATGCCAGGCTACCAGCCAAGAGCATCATCGCATAGGAAAATATCTTTTTCATATTTGTTCAAATCGTGAAGAATTAATAACCTGGATTCTGAGTGAGGTTCGGATTGGCATTCATATCCTCATCAGGAATAGCATAGATATTCAAGTAGTCGGGGAAGCTGACACCGGAAGTACCGGCACCGCCCTTCCATTCCCAAAGATATTCACTGCTCTTGCTGCCACCATAATAACCGAAACGGATAAGGTCGGTGCGACGATAGCCCTCGAAATAGAACTCACGGGAACGCTCGTCGAGAATCTGGCCAAGAGAGTACTGGGTCTGTGTCGAAGCATTGGCACGCTCGCGAAGAGCATTGACACGGGCAGTACCGGCAGCTGTGGTGACACCACCGTTCTGACGGGCATCAGCCTCGGCAGAAATCAGATAAGCCTCGGCCGAACGCATCAGGAAGAAGTCCATATCGATGTACTGGGTATTGTGGGGTGTGCCACCCGAAGCATAGGTGTTGCGGAACTTGGCGCAAGCAAAACCACTGGTATATTCGGTAGGAGTAGAAACCGAAAGCTCACGATCGACGCCAAAGAAGATGGCACGGTCATCGCCTGCAGCAGCAGCCATATCCTCGTAGGTAGCATTAGGAGCATCACCATTGGGGAAGAACTTGTCGAGAAGCTGACGACGTGCACGGTTACCAGCCCAGAACTCGGTGGTACCAAAGTCGGAATTGATGTTCATATCCGACTTCCAGGTCGATGCCATGAGGAAGAGTGAAGTACCCCAAGAGGTGGTTGTGGTACCATCCTGCAATACGGGGAAGATGGCCTCCGTAGCGGCACTGGTCTCACCATTGTCGCCCATGAAGAGCATCTGGTAGGCGCTCCAGCCATTCAAACCTGTGGTATTGAGCTTGTGAGGACCATTGCAAACGGTCTCGGCGTAACTCTGAGCTTCGGCCCAACGGGCAGTGCCTGTGTAAACCTCGGCATTCAGATACATACGTGCGAGGAGCAGGTTGGCTGCATCCTGGTCAACACGGCCATAGCCTTGTTCGTTGCTTTTGACGGCACGTGGAGCAAGCATATTGGGAAGAATCTCCTTGACTTCGTTCTCAATCCAAGCGAAAAGATCAGGACGCCTAATCTGCTGTGGGCTCTCGGCCGAAATCTCGAGGGTGAAGGGCACGTTTCCGTAGAGATCCATCAAATAATAGTAATTGAGGGCACGGATGAAACGAACCTCAGCGGCACGAGTAGCATCGACATCACCGCAGACACTCAGATAGTGGTTGCAGAAGGCGATACCCGTATAGAGACGATAGTAGAAGCCACGGAGCATAGGATGAGAGGCATCGTACTGATTGTAGTTGAAGGCCGGGATACCAGGGTCGCCCCAAGCGCAGATAGCCTCATCGGTAGGAAGTTCCTGGGCATTCCAGAGCTGACGCACATAACCTGTGGTACCGCCATCAAGGCCATCGATATCACAGTCGCCATTGGCACCGGTGTTGCCGGCCAGTCCAATGTTGGCATAGCACTTTGCAAAGAGGGCGGCCTCGTCAGGCACCATCGTTGTACTTGGGTCCTTTGGAGTAACATCCAAATCGTTGACGCAAGAACTCATACCCATCAGCAATGCAAGTGAAGCAAGTGAAAGAATATATTTCTTCATAGTGGTAATACGAAATTAGAAGTTAAGTTGGAGACCCAGTTGCACGGTAAATGGACGTGGGTACATGTTGTTGTCGATACCGCCATAGACTTCAGGATCCACACCGTCGTAGTTGGTGATGGTGAAGACGTTGGTAGCAGAAGCGTTTACACGGCCGCTGATCTTTGTGCCGAAGAGCTTGTTGAAGCTGTAGCCCAAGGTGACGTTGTCGCACTTGAGGAAGCTTGCATTCTCAACCCAGTAGTCGGAGAGAGCGTGGTCGTAGGTCTTCCAGTTGCGCTCCACACCCTTGAGGGTACCGTTCTGGAGGTAGCTGAACGAGCTGTCGTAACGCTTGTCGATATTCATCTTGCCGGCCTCGGTGTCGTTGAAGACGTAGTTGTCGAAGTTGGCACGGAGCGAGAAACCGAAGTCCCAGTTCTTATAGCTGAGACGTGAGCTCAAACCTGCTGAGAACGGAGCATCGGGGCTCTTGTAGAAGTAGAGGTCCGAATCGTTGATCTGGCCATCGGCATTGCGATCGACATAGACGCCTTCGAGAGGCATACCATTCGAATCATAAACCTGCTGATATACGTAGAAGCTGTGCTTCGGATGGCCTGGCGAATGAGCCTGGCAAGTATTACCAGTACCTGCCGAGATGCCACCAGTCTTGACAACGGCGCTTTCGCCGGTCAGCTCAGTGATCTCGTTCTTGTTGTAGGTGAAGTTGGTAGTGATTTCCCACTGCCAGTTCTTGGTCTGGATAGGACGGATGGTAGCAGCCAACTCGATACCGGTGTTCTTCATCGAACCGATGTTCGAAGTCACCTGGTTGCGGAAGTTGGTACCAGCGCTGACGGTTGCCGTGTTGATCAGGTCGGTCGTCTCACGATAATACCAGTCGGCATTGAACGTGAAGCGGTCACGCAAGAAGCCGAGGTCGATACCGACGTTGGTCGTAGTGGTGGTCTCCCACTTCAGGTTCTCGTTGTAAGCATTCGGGCGATAGAGGAGACCTGCATCGTTCACACCCAAGATAGGATAGCGACCATCACGATTGTCGCTGTTTACGTGGTACGAAGCGAAATAGTTGTAGTTGCCGATGCCATCCTGCTGACCGGTCTTACCCCAGCCGAGACGAACCTTGGCCTCTGAGAGCCAATCGACGTCAATCAGGAAGGCCTCATCCTTGAGCTTCCAACCCAGGGCAACCGATGGGAACAATGCCCAGTGGTCCTTGAAGCGCGACGAGCCGTCATCACGGACAGTCACGGTGAGGAGGTAACGGTCGAGGAGGTTGTAGTTCATACGACCGAAGAACGATACGAGGTACGACTCCTGCAACCAGCGGCCCTGGCTCTTGGAGTACTGTCCACCGGTGCGGGTGTCAGCATAAGCGCTGCTGCCCCAGTACTTCATGTGGCTCCACTCGTAGCCGACCATGAGGTCGAAGTGGTTGTTCTCGTTGAAATCCTTCATATACTGTGCGTAAGCCGAATAGGTGAGGTTGAACTTCTCTTCTGCCGAATAGCCATCGTTGCCATAGTAGAAGTTCGACTGGCCCCACTGTGCGTAGTTGGTGTGCTGCGAACCGTTGCCGTAGTCACCTGCAAAATTCATGTGGAGACGAAGGTCCTCGAAGCCATGGATCTTATAATCAAGTTCCAGGCTGCCCTGCCATGAGCGTGAATGTGCCACATCGTCCTTCTCGTTGAGAAGGGCAACAGGGTTCGAAGCCGAGTTTCTGTTCTTGGTCAAAGGATAGGCGGGATCGTTCAAGGCTGCACCGTTGTCGGTCCATGTGAAGTAGCCACCGAAGTTTTCGAAACCAGGAGCCTGCACGGGCTGAGTCGGGTCGAAACGTCCGGCCTCACCTACGGCTGCAGTGTTGGCATAGTTGGTGTTGGCATACATGAACTTGGCATTGGCTGTCACGGTGAGGTGGTTGTCGAAGAACTTGGGGTTGAGGTTCAAGCTGGCTGTTGTACGCTTGAATGCCGAGGTCTTCAAGATACCTTCCTGGTCGGTATAGCCTGCCGAGAAGCGGTAGGGAAGGTTCTTCAAGCTACCAGTGACTGTCACGTTGTGGTCATGGCTGATGGCGTTCTGATAGATCTCATCCTGCCAGTCGGTCGAAGCATTGCCCATCAGAGAGGCTGCCTCAGAATCAGCACCGTAATAGGTGTTGATGAAGTTGCGATACTCGTCAGCCGACATCACATCCACACGGTTGGCTGCGGTGCTAAGGCTTACGTTGCCACTGTAGGATACCTTCGGCTTGCCGCTTGCACCCTTCTTGGTGGTAATGATGATGACACCGTTTGAACCACGGCTACCATAGATGGCGGTGGCCGATGCGTCCTTCAGCACGGTGAAGGTCTCGATGTCGGCAGGGTTAACCATCGAAAGGCCGTTCGACAGACCCTTCACACCCTGGTTATCCAATGCCATACCGTCGATAACGATCAGTGGGTCGTTCGATGCATTAAGTGACGAACCACCACGGACACGGATGGTAGCACCTGTACCAGGAGCACCCGAACCTGGGGTAACGTTCACACCGGCGATCTTACCCTGGAGCATGTCCTGAGCATTGGTAACAACGCCACGGTTCTTCTCATCTGGTTTCATTGCGGTAACCGAGCCCGTCAAGTCGTTCTTGCGAGCTACACCGTAACCGATGACTACCACGTCTTCGAGGAGTTCGGAATCCTCCTGCAGCGTAATGTTAAGAGGAGAGCCATCGAAAACTACCTCCTGAGCCTTGTAGCCGATGAAGGAGATGACAATCGTGCTGCCCTTTGGAGCACGGAAAGAGAAGTTGCCGTCGAGGTCGGTCGTTGCGCCATTGGCAGTGCCTTTGACCACAACATTCGCACCAAGAACAGGCTCTCCAAAGTCGTCAATGACTGTACCAGTGACCGGGAGGTCCTGGGCAAATACACTGACCGACATGAAGATTCCTGCGACCATAGCCACGAGGAATTGGAAGCTGAACTTCGTTTTCATGTGTTTGTTTTTTTTGGTTTTTGTTTAATATAATATTGTGTTAATTGTGTATAGTTGTCAACCGTCTATTTCATTGTAATACGTGCATAGCAATGATTTGGCGGTGCAAAGGTACGCTTTTTTTCGGCTATTTGAAAGTGTGAAAGTTAGAAATATAAATGATTTGTACACTTTTGTACAAATTTTTACCTCATTTTCAGTTAGTTATGTTTTTTGAATAATTTGAAAAAATATAACGCTTTTAAAATTCCAAAAGCAGGAATCCACGCCCCGGCAAGGTCAATTTCTCACCTAAGGTCACCGACTTTCCGCTAATCACATCCTTGGCGGTTCGCGACGGGAGGACCTCCTCGTAGCGCTCCAAAGCTATCTCCTTTTCGTCACTTGTTCCGTTAACGAACACTGTCACGCGCTGTCCTTCGAGGCTGCGGCTATAGACATAGCAGCCGTTCTGAAGGGCAAACTGGGTAAGATGTCCGCGGTGCACAGCCTTGCAGGTGCGGCGCCAGCGCAGCAACTTGCTGGCAAAATCGAAATATTCGCTTTGCTGCGCATTGCGTCCCGATGCCTTCAGCACCTCTATGGGCAGGTCCTGACGCATCCGTCCGTCACCCCACTCCTTGTGGGCAAACATGCCTATCTCGTCACCGTAGTAGAGTTGCGGAATGCCGCGCAACGTAAGCAACAGCAGCAGTGCCTGCTTGTAGCGTGCCACGTTCTTCGATTGTTCCTCGTTGGTCTGGAAACGGCTCGTATCGTGATTGTCGAGGAAGGTGAGCAGGTAATTGGTATCGGCATAGATGAAGTCGCCTGCCAGATAGTAGTAGAGTTTCATCAACCCGGCATCATAATCGGTACTCTCTTCGTCCACCACCGTGTTGAGCAGGTGCATCAGCGGGAAGTCCATCACGCTGCGCAACTCACTGTTCAGGTCCGAGAGTTTCGAATCCTTCTGCCAGTAGGCAATACTCGGAGCACTGTTGATCCAAGTCTCTCCTACAATCACAAAGCCGGGATATTCTCGTTCGAGCGCCAGATTCCAGTCGCGCATCATCTCTTGGTCACAGTAGGGATAGGTGTCCTGTCGGATACCGTTGATCTTGGCATATTCCACCCACCAGATACTGCTCTGGATGAGATAGTCCTTCACGAGCGGATTGCGCTGGTTCCAGTCGGGCATATTGTCGGTGAACCATCCGTCGGTAGTGTGCTTCAGGTCCCATTGGCTGGCGTGAGGATCGCCAATCGATGCGGTGCGATGTGCGCAGGCTTCGAAGGTGGAGTTGAAGTTGAACCAATCCTTGGCAGGCAGGTCCTTGAAGAGGAAGTTGTTCACTCCGCAATGGTTGAACACCAGGTCCATCACCATCTTGATGCCGCGTTTGTGGCAATCCTCAACAAGCTGACGATAATCCTCATTGCTGCCCAGTCGCGGATCGATCTGATAGTAGTCGGTGATGGAATAGCCGTGATACGAACTCCTCACATCGTTTTCCTGTACTGGCGTAGGCCAGATGGCAGTAATGCCCAGTTCGTCGAGGTAATCCAGTGCCATGCCTATGCCTACAAGGTCACCTCCATGACGGCCGAAGTCATTTCTTGCTTCCCGATCGATCTTGGGTTCTACCATTCCCGGCACATTGTCCAGTTTAGGATTGCCATTGATGAAACGGTCGGGCATCAGCAGGTATATCACATCCTCAGGGCCAAAAGGCACAATAGCCTCACCCGTACGCTCCTTCAGTTCGAAGGGTTGGGTGAGATATGCTTTCTTCTGGCCAGGCTTGGTGAGAGTAAAATAGAAAGTCTGTGAGGGCGCATAGCGCAAATCCAGATATACGAAGAGGTAGTTGGGATTGGTAACCTTCTCAACACGTATCAATGACACATTCTGTGCTTGCGTGAGGGTAACATTGCAGTCTCCGATATTATCTCCATGAAGGAGCACCTGAAGTTCAGGGTTCTGCATACCACTCCACCAGTTGAGCGGATGCATATGGCTGAGTTTCGGGGCTGCCGCCGACCCAAGAAGATGTGTCAATAGGCTAAACATAAGGATTAAGACAATTCGTGTTTTTTTCATTGTAAAGATAGTTTTGATGTTTTTCGGCGACAAAGATAGGGGTAAAATTTAAAAAATCCAAATTTTTTCTCAAAAAATGTAATTTTTTTTTGGCAAATTTCTCAAAACGCATTATCTTTGCGACGAAAAAACCAAAAACACGTCATCATTTCATGCATAGCCAAACTACATACCATATTAAAGAATAAAACATATTACATACAAATATGAAAAACATCGTTCTTTCTGCTGCACTTTTAGCAGCGCTGGCTTGCACAAGTTGTGCAACAAAACCTACACATACTGCCGATGCTGATGCGACGCAGGGCAAGATCGTCATTTATCAGATGATGGTCCGTGTCTTCGGCAACGACAATACTACTAATATATATAATGGTACGCGCGAGCAGAACGGATGCGGACGCATGAGCGACATCACGCCCGAAGCACTACAGAGCATCCGTCGCCTGGGCTGCAACTACGTCTGGTACACCGGCATCCTCCAGCAAGCTACAAAGACCGACTGGAGCCAGTACGGTCTGCCTCACCAGACGGCTGCCGTCGTCAAGGGCAATGCAGGCTCGCCCTATGCCATCTGCGACTATTATGCCGTCAGTGCCGACATCGCCGACGATGTCACCCATCGCACCGAGGAATTCGAAGCACTCGTCAAGCGCAGCCATGACGCCGGTCTCAAGGTCGTGATGGACTTTGTGCCCAACCATGTGGCCCGCGAGTATCACTCCATCTCCTGTCCCGAGGGCATTGAGGATCTGGGTGCAGGCGACAAGACCGACGAGGCTTTCAACCTCAATAACAACTTCTATTACTTCCCAGGTCAGACGCTCGTATGGAATGAGGTGAAGGATGAGAGCGCCAAGGCCAAGAAAAACACCAAAAATGCTGATTCCTACGTCGAGAAGCCAGCCAAAGTCACAGGCAACGACGTCTTCGGCGCAGTCACCCCATCGCCCTACGACTGGTACGAGACCATCAAACTCAACTACGGCGTGGATTACAAGGCCGACGGCACACGCGTCAAGGCGTGGGAGAATGCCGATGGCACCATCACCATCCCCTCCACTTGGGTCAAGATGAGCGACATCCTGCTCTACTGGTGCTCGAAGGGCGTCGATGCCTTCCGTTGCGACATGTCCGAAATGGTGCCCTACGAATTCTGGCATTATGGCATCGGCCGTGTCAAGGAGCAATATCCCGACGTGCTCTTCATCGCCGAGATCTACAATCCCCGTGTCTATGAGGACTACATCGTCACCGGTGGTTTCGACTATCTCTACGACAAGGTTGAGCTCTACGATTCCATCCGCAGCGTGGTCGAGGGTCGTCGTCCCGTCGATGCCATCGAGGCCTGCCTCACGCTGCCGACCTATACCAACCCCAAGGTCAGCGGTCATATGCTCAACTTCCTCGAGAACCACGACGAGCAGCGCATTGCCTCCGACTTCTTCGGCAAGAACCCGCAGGCCGCCATCCCCGCACTCTACGTCAGCGCCCTGATCAACGGCAACCCCTATATGCACTATTTCGCAGGCGAACTGGGCGAACCATCGATGGATGCCGAAGGTTTCCAAGGTGCTGATGGTCGCACCACCATCTTCGACTACTGGGGTCTCGAACGCCAGAAGGTCTGGAAGCAGGTTGGTTGGGACGAAACCCGACTGCCCGCCGAATATCGTGCCATCCGTGCCCGTTACGAAGAGGTGCTTCGCTTGGCACAACGTGATGCTGCCGTCAATGGCTCCACCACCGACCTCACCACACCCGAAATGAAAGCCGCCGGCGTCTTCGCCTTCCAGCGCACCTCGCCCTCCGACCAGCTGATTGTCATAGCCAACTTCGGCGATGCCCCATTCTCGGGCTCCCTCCAAGGCCACGACTTCACCTGCAACGCCCACGACGGCCTAGCCCTATAACCGCCACGACGGCCTGGCCCTATAATGTCCCGTCTGTCGCGATGCCATCGCGACCCCAGGTCCCCTTTGTCCCATTTGTCTCTGCGCCGACCATATTTGGTCGGCCCCCAAATAAAAACACATCAAAACATTAATACGCATGAAACTCAATTTCAAAATCCACTACCGCACCGTATGGGGAGAGTCCATCGGTGTGATGATTGCCGACAAAGTGGTTCCCCTCGACACCACCGACGGCGAAATCTGGGAAGGTTCCACCGACGTTGAACTGCCAAAGGGCGGCCTACCGCTGCTCTATCGCTATGGCGTCTATCGCGACGGCTTCTGCACACGTCAGGAGCGCAACAGCATGGCACATGTCATCGAGAACGTTGCCCCAGGCAAGAAACAGCTCGACCTCAACGACTCCTGGCACGATGCACGTCGTGTGGCAGGTGTAGCCATGCCCATCTTCTCCCTGCGCAGCGAAGGCAGCTTCGGCGTAGGTGACTTTGGCGACCTCAAGCGTCTTATCGACTGGGCTGTACTCACTCACCAGAAGTCCGTACAGATCCTCCCCATCAACGACACCACCATCACCGGCACCTGGACTGACTCCTATCCCTACAACTCCATCTCAATCTACGCTTTCCATCCGCAGTATCTCGACCTGCGCCAGCTTCCAGCCCTTAAGGACGAAAAGAAGGCTGCCGATTACGAGGCTCAGCGTGTCGAACTCAATGCCCTCAAGCAGATCGACTACGAACGCGTCAACAACACCAAGCGTGCATACATCCGCGACATCTACGAGCAGGAGGGAAAGAAGTGCTTCCGCACCGTAGGCTTCAAGACCTTCTTCGAGCACAATGAAGAGTGGTTGCGTCCCTATGCCGCCTTCTCGGTGCTCCGCGATGCCTTCGGAACTCCCGACTTCAGCAAGTGGCCCAAGTACAAGGTATATAAGAAGGAGGAGATCGACAACCTCACCGACAGCAAGTCTCCCGAATATCATAAGGTATGCTTCTACTATTATGTACAGTACCAGCTGCACATCCAGCTGCTCGAAGCTTCGACCTATGCCCGTGAGCACGACGTTATCCTCAAGGGTGACATCCCCATCGGCATTAGCCGCGCCTCTGTCGAGGCTTGGGTCGAGCCTTTCTACTTCAATATGAACGGTTCGGCAGGTGCTCCGCCCGATCCATTCTCGGCCAATGGTCAGAACTGGGGCTTCCCCACCTACAACTGGGATGCCATGCTTAAGGACGGCCTCAAGTGGTGGCTCAAGCGCTTCCGCAAGATGCAGGAGTACTTCTCGGCCTACCGCATCGACCACATCCTTGGCTTCTTCCGCATCTGGGAGATTCCGACCCACTCTGTTCACGGACTCCTGGGCCAGTTCGCTCCCTCGTTGCCTATGTCGCCCAGCGAAATCGAGAGCTACGGTCTTTCCTTCCAGGAGGACTTTATGGTCAAGCCGTTCATCAACGACGACCTTCTCGAGAAGCGTCTTGGTCTGCTCAACCACTACCATGAAGAGGATCCACGTTGGCTCGACGGCAAGGACCCCGTCACCTACGTCAAGGACACCTTCCTCGACCATATGCATGACGACATCTGGCAGATGAAGCCACAGTTCTCCACCCAGCGTCAGGTCGAAGGGTTCTTCTCTGGCAAGAAGAAGCAGCGCAACCTCGACCTCAAGGAGACCATCTACAGCCTCATCAGCAACGTGCTCTTCCTCGAGGACCACAAGACCAAGGGAATGTACCATCCACGTATCTCTGCACAGCTCGACTACACCTACAGCCGTCTGCAGTGGTGGGAGAAGGAGGCATTCGACCGTCTCTACAACGACTACTTCTACCGTCGTCACAACCAGTTCTGGTACGAACAGGCCATGCTCAAGCTGCCTGCCCTCATCAATGCTACCCAGATGATCGTCTGCGGCGAAGACCTTGGTATGGTACCCGACTGCGTACCGTGGGCAATGAACCAGCTGCAGATCCTCTCACTCGAAATCCAGCGTATGCCAAAGAGCCCGCAGGACACCTTCGGTCACGTTCGCTGGTATCCAGAGCGCAGCGTCTGCACCACCGGCACCCACGACACCGAGACACTCCGCCAGTGGTGGGAACTCGACCCAGAGCTCACCCGCAAGTACTACTACGAGGAACTTGGCGAACAGGGCGAATGTCCGGCCACCGCTACGCCCGACATCTGCGCACGCATAGTTTACGATCACCTCACCTGCCCATCGCTTCTCTGCATCCTCCCGTTCCAGGACTGGCTCGCCATCGATGGCAACCTCCGTCTGGCCGATGCCAATGCCGAGCGCATCAACATCCCTGCCAATCCTCGTCACTACTGGCGCTATCGCATGCACCTCACCCTCGAAGAACTCATGAAGTGCGACGCCTTCAACAAGCGCATCGCCAGCATGATCGACTCGGCTAACAGATAAATGATTTTTTATTTTTATTACTATGGCAAAGCAACTTCCTGACTTGAAATTCAGTCAGTTGATCAACATCAGCTTCGGCTTTTTCGGTGTGCAGATTGCCTACGCACTTCAGTCGGCCAACATCTCGCGCATCTTCGCCACTCTCGGTGCCGACCCGCACTCTCTCTCGTTCTTCTGGCTCCTGCCCCCCATCATGGGCATGATCGTGCAGCCCCTCGTCGGCAAATATTCCGATCGCACCTGGACGCGTTACGGCCGTCGCATCCCCTATCTGTTCATCGGTGCCATCGTAGCCATCCTCGTCATGTGCTTCCTGCCCAATGCCGGCTCGCTCGGCTTGTCGGTAGGCCAGGCCATGGTCTTCGGTGCCGTCATGCTCATGCTGCTCGACACCTCCATCAACATGGCCATGCAGCCCTTTAAGATGATGGTCGGCGATATGGTTAACGAGAAGCAGAAGACCACCGCCTACTCCATCCAGTCGTTCCTCTGCAACGCCGGTTCGGTGGTCGGTTTCCTCTTCCCCTTCCTGTTCGCCACCTTCGGCATCTCAGGCACAGCTCCCACCGGCGTCGTGCCCGACACGGTGAAGTACGCCTTCTACATCGGTGCAGCCATCCTCATCATCTGCGTCATCTACACCTCCATCATGGTGAAGGAGTATCCTCCCAAGGAGTACAACGAGTACCATCCCGTCGATCCCAAGGAGCATGAGGACGAGCCCGGTATGCTCGAACTGCTCAAGAAGGCTCCTTCCACCTTCTGGACCGTCGGCCTCGTACAGTTCTTCTGCTGGGCAGCGTTCATGTACATGTGGACCTATACCAACGGTACGGTCGCACATGGCGCATTTGATGCACCCACCAAGATTACCGAAGCAGGTGCCGTAGTCCTCGATACAGCCTCTCAGCAGTATCAGGATGCAGGTAACTGGGTAGGCATCCTCTTTGCCGTCCAGGCCATCGGTTCGGTATTCTGGGCTACCATCATCCCACGCTTCAAGAGCAACAAGGTGGCTTACACCGTCTCGCTCATCATGGGTGGCATCGGCTTCATCTCCACCTACTTCATCCACAGCCAGTACGGACTCTTTGCCTCGTTCCTGCTCATTGGTGCAGCCTGGGCTGCCATGCTCGCCCTGCCTTTCACGATTTTCACCAATTCGCTCAAGGGTGGCCATGTGGGCACATATCTCGGCCTCTTCAACTGCACCATCTGCGTGCCGCAGATTGTAGCAGCTGCCATTGGCGGTCTGATCCTCAAGGTCTTCTTCACCACACCTGGTGTCCTGGCTCCCGAGGTTGATATGCTCGTCCTTGCCGGCACTCTGCTCATCATCGGCAGCGCCGCCGTCTGGCTCATCAAGGACCACGATTAGCCTAATGATTTTAAGGGATTCTAAGGGATTTTAAGGGACGTCACTTTCACCTGAACTATTTGGGGCGAACCAACAATTGTTAATTGTTAATTATTAATTGTTAATTGAACATTCGTCCCCAAATATCCCTTAACATCCCCAAATATCCCTTAATATCCCCAAAATATCCATCAATTATTTGAAATTACTTCCTCTCCTCATCACCCTCTTCTGGGCGATACTTCTCCCGCTCCACGCGCAAACCGACGAAGAGCAACTCCCGGTATCCACGCTTCTGGAACGTCTCGACGAAGCCATCGCCCACAAGGAGGATTATCAGCAGCTGCGGTTCGCAAGAGCCGACAGCTTGCTGAATCTTGCATCCAAACGTCGAGGCAACGAGCGCGTACAGACGCTCTCAGAACTCTATGAGATCTATCTGCACTTCCAGACCGACAGCGCACTCAGTGCCATCGACAAGCTGCGCAACCTGCCCGAATTTGCCACCGATCGCCAACTGCAGACACGCTGTCTGATCGACCAGGCACGCGTCTATGGCATGATGGGACTCTATCACACTGCCTTCGAGATGCTCAACCAGATTCGTCTCGGCCAGTGTGACTCTGTCACCCTTCTTCGCTACTACAACGTGCAGCATGCCGTTCGCGACTGGCGTGCCGATTATGCGCAGCACACCGTGCCAAGCATTTGGCCCCAGATGCACCAGGAGGCACGTTGTTGGCACGATTCCATCTTGCTTTACGAGCCCGAAGAAGTCAACCGCACCATCATCCGCACCAACAGGTACTACGACGATGGCGATTATCAGCGTTGCATTGACTCGCTCCTCAACTTGATGGTGCATTGCAACCCTGAGCAGCGCACCTTTGCCTACTCGCGTCTCTCCGAAGCTTATGGAAAGACCGACCAGCCCGTTCTTCAGCTTCGTTATCTCATCCTCACGGCCATCTCCGACATTCGTGCCGGCATCACCGAATACATGGCGTTGCCCGAACTTGCTGCCCAGCTCTTCCATTCGGGCGACATCGATCGGGCCTACAATTATCTGTTCTGTGCACTCGAGGATGCCAACCTCTGCAAGTCAAACCTGCGCACGCTCGAAGTTTCGTCCATCTATCCCATCATCGACGGATCGCGTCACGACCGCCTCGAGCACGAGAAACGCGACACCCGTCTCATCATCGCCAGTCTCGTTCTCATCGCACTGGTCATGACGCTGGTCATCATCACCCTCTTCCGCCTCAATCGGAAACTCCAGGCCACACGTGAGCTCCTCGCTAAGGCCAACAACGACCTCAAGAACTCCAATCAGCAGTTGCAGATTGCCAACAAGGACCTGCAGATGTCCGACCACCTCAAGGGCGATTATCTGATGAACTACCTCGACCGTGCGCACAACTACCTCGGCTCTATCGAAAGCGCCCAGCGGCAGATGCTCAAACTCGTCCAAAGCCGACAGATCGACGAACTCACCAAGAGACTAAAGTCAACCGACTTCATCGAAGAAGAGCAAGCGAAGTTCTATGCTGACTTCGACCAGCTCTTCCTTACCCTCTATCCCAATTTCGTCGAGAAGTTCAACGCGCTGCTCAAACCCGAGGCGGCCATCATGCCCAAGCGAGGCGAACTGCTCACCACCGAACTCCGCATCTTCGCCCTCATTCGCATGGGTGAAACTGATAGCACGAAGATTGCCAAGTTCCTCAACTACTCACTCACAACCATCTACAACTATCGCTCTCGCGTTCGAAACAACGCCCTGGGCGACAAAGAGACTTTCGAACAAAAAGTGATGCAGCTATAATGTTCAAATAACAATTAACAAATAACAATTAACAATTGTTTGCCTGACACCATTCTCATCACACGAAAGTAACGTCCCTTTCACTCCCCTTTTACTCCCCTTATTACAAACCCTTTAATTAAACACCAACCTCATGAAAAAGTATGTATGTGACGTATGCGGCTACGAGTATGATCCCGCAGTAGGTGACCCCGACAACGGCATTGAGCCAGGTACCCCATTCGAAGAACTCCCCGAAGACTGGGTTTGCCCTCTTTGCAGTGTAGGCAAGGACGAATTCAGCCCCGTTGACGAATAATCCATTCAAGCCCATGCTCATCCCCACGTTAGCATAGTCTCGCGTGGCAAATCACTAATGTAATCAGAGGAAGCTCCATCTACCTGCGATGTCGCTTCCTCTGATTGCTTTTATCCTGCCAAAACTGAAGAAAAAACACACATTCCACAAGAAAAGTGTGCAAAAAGCTTGGATATTCCCCAAGAAAAGTGTATCTTTGCAGCGATTATTCCCCAATAAAAATGTATTTATTTGTCAATTATTCCCCAAGAAAAGTGTTACAACATGAAAAGGATACTATATAATACGCTGAAAAATTGGAAGATAAATCCGAACAGGAAACCTCTTATACTTGAAGGCGCCCGACAAGTAGGAAAAACCTGGCTGCTAAAAGAGTTCGGAAGAAACGAATTCGAGAACATGGTATATGTAAATTGTGCAGATGAACCATTTGCACAAGCCTTGTTCATGCCCGACTTGAAGCCCAAGCGTATTGTCCGTGATATAATGGCCAATACAGGACAAGATATCACCCCCGGCAAAACGCTTATTGTCTTTGACGAGATACAGGAAACGCCCCGAGGCATCAATTCGCTGAAATTTTTCTGTGAAGATATGCCAGAACAGCATATAGCAGTGGCAGGATCCCTGTTGGGTGTGATACATCATCTTGGCGAGTCGTATCCTATAGGAAAGGTTGATTTGATGCGTCTCTATCCTATGACCTTCGAGGAATTTCTCTGGGCAAGCGGAAAGGAAAAGCTTGCCGACGTGATAATGAACTGTGAATGGGATTCAGTCTTCTCGTTGCACAACTCACTCGAAGACCTGCTGCGTCAATACTACTACGTTGGTGGTATGCCCGAGGCTGTACTTAGTTGGACAACGAGGGAACGCCCATCAGAGATACGGGACATACAGACCACCATACTCGCCTCGTATGCCAACGACATTTCCAAGCACGCGGGCGCAGAAGTAGAACGCATTCGCATGGTGTGGAACAGTATCCCTTCTCAACTGGCACGTGAGAACAAAAAGTTCATCTACGGAGCAGTGAAAAAAGGTGGGCGAGCCAAGGATTTCGAGATCGCTATTCAATGGCTGGTGGATGCTGGGCTTGTTTACAAGATACATCGCTCAAAGGTGCCACAGATGCCTCTAAAGTTCTACGAAGATTTCGATTCGTTCAAACTATATCTGCTCGATGTAGGTCTGCTTGGAGCGCTGTCAGAAGCATCTCCGGGCCTTATGCTGACGAGCAACGATGTTTTCCATGAGTTCAAGGGTGCCTTTACCGAAAATTATGTACTTGAGGAGATCGTGCCTTTTAAGAATCTGCATGTTTACTATTTCAGCAAGGAGAACTCAACACTTGAAGTGGATTTCCTTGTCCAAACCTACAGTCGTCTGATACCCATAGAAGTGAAAGCTGAAGACAATGTAAAAAGTAAATCACTCAAGCAGTTTATAACAATCGATCATGCAGACAAAAATTTGAAAGGTCTAAGATGCTCAATGCAGCAATACGTTGATCAAGGATGGATGGAAAACATCCCGCTTTACAGTATTCGTGGTTATTTATACCGACAAGAAGCAGATACCCCGCTCTAAATGTCAGTATTCAATTTCAGCGAGGAGAATCATAAAAGTACACAGAAAATTAAGGCTGCAAAAGCTCGTTCAGCCCGGCGATGCCTTCTGCTGCCTCTTCGACCCAATAAGCGCGACAGCATGCTCTATCATCCAACTGGAAGCATCCTGTCGCGCGTTCGCAATAATCTGACAAAAAATCCACCTTGGAGTGGCCCAAGGCGGAAATGCTTTAATTATATAATGTGCAAAAATCGCTAAAGGGACTCAGCGGTACGAGTCAGTTTGGAAGAGAGGTCAAAAAATACTCAAAGCCTAATGTAAGCGAGTTGCAAGTCCATTAGTTTAGAAGCAAAGTCGTGGACGCTTTGCTCTATTTTTCTTACCGTCTTCGGCGATGGATGCCTTTCGCCTGACAGGTATTCTTGAAGCCGTTTGCGATTCAAGCCTGTGATAATTTGAAGCCCAGAAAGGCCAAATTTGTCTCTGTACTCTGCAAGGAAACTTGTGATATCGTACTTGAAAGTAATATTCATCTGAGGAACATCGTCTCCCAACATCTCCCTAAATTCCTCAATGGCGACAAAGAGATCCTCCTTTGCTTCTTCGGCTGTATTCCCGAACCCGTGAGCCGCAAACTTTTCGAAGGACTCGAGCATATAAGTGGCAAATCCACCGTCCGATGCCCTTTCAATAATAGCTGTTACATTAACCATTTTCATCCAATATTTAAGAATTCCATTTGATATAAGATGCAAAGATAGGACCAAAACTCCGAATTACAAAATTTATTTATAGAAAAACAATAATATTGCGATAAAATACACGAATATATACGAATAAAGAATGTTTTTCAATCTATTATTTGTCAAACAACAAGCCTCCCTGTGATGTGTCGGCTTGCTTTTTTTCGTTCCAATTTGGTCGTGAAAGAGACAGGAAATGAAAAAATAAGTCCATAGAGTTACTTTTTTCAAAATTTAATTGGAGATTGCGGGAAAAAGTCTTAAATTTGCGGCAAAAAGGATAAACATAGAATTGCCATACTTTTGGTTTCTTGTATTATTCAGTTTGTTTGATAACGAGTCTATATGTGACACTTTATTTACGAATGAAAACCACAAACACCAAAATTGTCATCTCTCATGTTAGAGCGTCTGACATGGAGATTCAGACAAACGAAGTTCACCAACAGGGAGTAGCGGAAATGGCCCAAACCTTTTCTGCTGAGTTCGGTATGGGTGACTTAGGCAAAATTATGGGGCTTTTGCATGACAAGGGAAAGGAGCAGATTGAATGGCAGAGATATATTCAAGGAATGACCGACTCTGGACCACATCATGCTTATGTTGGAGCCTGCATTGCTCAAAAGCAATATCCTCAGAATGCATATTTCATCGCTCAGCCGATTGCAGGCCATCATCGCGGTCTCTATGACTATTGTGACTATATAGAGGTCACTAAAAAAGACGTTCCAAATGATGTCACTTTGGATGAAACGTTACCATATACATTCCCAAAATATACTCAGTTGAAGCCATCCGATCTTCATCATTTTGTCCGGATGCTCTTCTCTTGTCTTGTTGATGCCGATAGCCTTGACACCGAGTCCTTCATGACCCCAGATCAGACAAAACTTCGTGGTTGCCACACCACGATGGAAGAGTTGATGGTCAAATTAGAATCTTTTTTGAACGAACTAAAACGAAACGCTGCTGATACTGAGGTTAATCGAATAAGGAACTATGTCCAGGAACAATGTATAAAGAATAGTCAAGGGGGAAAGGGCTTCTATAGTCTAACTGTGCCAACAGGTGGCGGTAAAACCTTATCCTCGGTCTTATGGGCACTACACCATGCTGTGACCAATCGTCAGCATCGTATCATCATTGCAATCCCCTACACGAGCATCATAGTTCAAACGGCTGCAACACTAAAAGCCATCTTTGGTGAAGAGAACGTTCTGGAACATCATTCGAATCTCAATCCTGAAGTTATTAAAGACCAAAAACTTCGCGAACGATTACAGTTGGCTACAGAAAATTGGGATTATCCCATCATCGTTACCACCAATGTACAGCTTTTTGAATCGCTTTTCAGCAATACGCGTTCCGATTGCCGAAAGTTGCACAATATCGCCAACAGTGTCATTATTCTTGACGAAGTACAGACACTGCCCTTGGGATTTTATAAGCCGATTATTAATACATTGGATACCTTGCAACGGATATTTGGCGTTTCTGTCCTATTCACCACAGCAAGTCAACCAATCCTCACAGGACGAATTGTTGGCTCGAATCCATTTGTCACTTTCGATGCTTTACCTTCAGTCCATGAGATTATACCACCTGAGGAGCAGCTTCACGACAAACTTCGTAGAGTGGATTTGATGTTCATGAAAGGGGCTAATACTTACGATGATATAGCTAATGAAATAGCGAAATATCATAAAGTACTTTGCATTGTCAATACGAGAAAAGATGCGAAAGAATTATTCGACCGTTTGCCCAAAGAAGGCCTATGTCTGCACCTTTCACGAATGATGTGTCCTGCTCATGTTGAAGCCACTATTCGGCAAATTAAAGACACTTTGAGAAATAGGAACGATGAACCTATCCGAGTTGTTGCAACGCAACTGATTGAAGCAGGTGTCGATATTGACTTCCCCGTAGTCTATCGTCAAGAAGCCGGTCTTGACTCCATATTGCAAGCAGCGGGTCGTTGTAATCGAGAGGGAAAACAAAAGATATGCACCACCTATGTGTTCAGTTTAGGCAAAGAGCATCCTCTTCCTCCTGGTTTTATCTCTCAAACCAACAATGCTCGAATTGGTATGGGTGAATGTCAAGACTGGTTTGCTCCAAAAGCAATGGCCAGATACTTCAGTCAACTCCATTCCCGCATAGATAATTTCGATGAAAAGCAAATTCAGAAACTGCTCTATAAGCCGGAATGTGAGTTTGAAGAAGCAGCCCGACAATTCCATTTGATTGATGATCAGACAACATCCGTCATCATCAACTGGAACGGAAGTATGGAGCTCTACCAGCAACTCAAGTCACAAGGCCCTTCCTATTCCCTTATGAAGAAATTGGGTCGATACAGTGTCAATATCCGTAAGAGAGATTTCTCAAAACTGAATAACATAGGGGCTATAGAAGAGCCTTTCGAGAATATTTATGCAATTACGCATCCTGGCTTTTATAGGTTAGATACGGGATTGACAATGGATAATAAATGGTTAGAAGAAACTTACATTATATAATATGGAATACTACGACAAGGAATTTTGTTTAGAGGTGTGGGGGCCTTTGGCCTGTTTCACCCGACCAGAACTGAAAGTGGAGCGCGTCAGTTATGATGTCATTACGCCCTCAGCTGCTCGTGCTATCTTTGAAGCCATCTTCTGGAAACCTGCCATTCATTGGCAGGTGACGAAGATTGAAGTGATGAACCCCATCAAATGGACATCTGTGAGAAGAAATGAGGTTGGTGCAGTTGCTTCAAAAACGCCGATCTTCATTGAAGAGAAACGTCAGCAGAAGAACAGCCTTTTGTTGAAAGATGTTCGCTATCGCATCTGGGCAAAGCTGGAGTTTATACCGAAAAGTAAACGAACAGAACAGATTGATTCGCATGACGACAAGAAGCACAACGACGAGAATCCTGCGAAATATAACGCCATGTTTGAACGTCGTGCCAGCAAAGGTCAATGTTTCACGCAACCATATTTGGGAACTCGTGAGTGTTCGGCTTCCTTCAGACTGCTAAATCCCGAAATAGATGCCCTGGATTCGCCTATTGCCGAAACCCGAGATCTTGGCATCATGCTCTATGATATGGACTTTGAAAGTAATGTAAAGAATCCACCTGCTATGTTCTACCGGGCACGGATGAATAAGGGCGTGATAATTGTTCCACTTAAAGACAGTGAGGAGATACTACGATGATATTACAGGCTTTATATGACTACTACCATCGCTGTGGTGATTTGCCTCGAAAAGGCATGGAATTAAAGGAAATTGGATTCCTTATTGTCATTGACAAAGAAGGTAATTTCCTTAGGTTTGAAGATCGTCGAATAGACAAGAAACAGGCACAAAAGTTTCTCGTGAAGAAGCATGTAGGTCGCACCAGTGCTTTAGCCGCTAACTATCTATATGACAATAGTGGGTACGTATTTGGCTATTCCGACAAAGGGGATGCTTTGGCCCAATATCAAACATTTAAAGATAAGGTGAATAACATTTTTGAATCTCATCCTGGCAATTCGGATATTTTTGCCGTTCGACAATTCTACAATCAAGATCAGTCCATACTTCTCAGAAAGATGCAAAATGACCAGCTTTGGCCAGAAATTGAGAAGAATTTAAATAAAAAATACTCTACTTTTTCTTTCCTCATTCATGGTGATACGAAAATAGTGGCGGAAAAAGAAGAACTGATGGATATTGAGACTGAAGATAAGTCCAGTGCGCAGCAGGTCTGTCTCGTATCAGGAAAGAAAGGGGTCCCGGTTGACATTACTACTTCGACTATGATTCCCGGTAGCCAAGCCACAGCAAAATTAGTTGCATTTCAAGTCAGTTCCGGCTATGACTCCTACGGCAAGACCAAGGGCGGGAATGCGCCTATAAGTGAAGAGTCAGAATTTGCCTATACTACTGCTCTAAACCATCTGTTGGAGTCCACCTCTCGAAACAAGTTTATGATAGGCTCACGCACATTCCTCTTCTGGGCATCCAAGAACAATGATGCAGGAAAGAAAGTCGAAGAAGGCTTCTTCTCTCTTTTTGGTTTCAACGTTCAGGAAGATGACCCTAACAGGAACATCGAACAAGTGCGCAAGGTCTTTGAGGCGATCTATGATGGTACACTGAAAACCACATCCGAAGACATTTTCTACATCTTAGGTCTGGCTCCCAATGCAGCACGTATCGCGGTCACTTATTGGGCAGAGATTCCCCTTCGCAAGTTTGCAGAAACTATTCGGACGCATTTTGACGATATGGAAGTCGAAGACACTCGTTCAGAGAAGAAGCCCTATATGAGCTTGCGCAGTATGATTAGTGCAGTTACGCTAGAAGGCAAAGTCGCTGATGCGACACCTAATTTGGCTGATGCTGTTGTCAAAAGTATTTTTGAAGGGTTGCCATATCCTCAGACATTGTTTGCTTCTGCCATCAGACGAATACGTGCCGAATCAGGAGATAAAGACAAGAACGCAGTACATATTACACGTGCTGCCATCATCAAAGCTTATTTGAATAGACTAAAAAATAACGAACAAAAAATAAAATGTATGCTTGACAAAGACAACAACAACCAAGGCTACCTTTGTGGCCGACTGTTTGCCGTGCTTGACAAGATTCAAGAGGATGCAAACAACCAACATTCCATCCGTGAGCGCTATATGAATGCTGCCAGTGCAACACCTGCTACAGTGTTCGCTACTATTTTGAATCTGTCCTCCCATCATGCTGAAAACTTGAATGAAGGACGAAAGATTTACTTTGAAAAGATCAAACAGGAAATCATCGACAAGATTTCTGCTGACGGGTTCCCTTCACATCTTGACCTGCAGGATCAAGGACGATTCTTCGTGGGTTACTATCACCAGCGTCAGGACTTCTTCACAAAGACTGAGAAAGAAAACAATAATAACAACTAAATAACTTACAATTATGTCAGAACTTAAAAACAGAATTGATTTCGTTTACATCTTTGATGTTCAAGATGGTAATCCCAATGGTGATCCCGATGCAGGAAACCTTCCACGTGTTGATGCCGAAACAGGTATGGGGCTTGTAACCGATGTGTGCTTGAAGCGTAAGGTGCGTAACTATGTTCAGGTTGCTAAGGAATGTGCAAGTGGATACGACATCTTTATTAAGGAGAAAGCCGTTTTGAACACATTGATTGATGCTGCTCATGAGGATGAAAGCGTAAAGACAGCTAAGGACAAGACATCTGCAGCACGTGATGTTATGTGTAAGAAATATTATGACATACGCACATTTGGAGCTGTTATGTCGACAGGAAAGAATGCCGGTCAGGTGCGTGGTCCTATCCAGTTTACATTTGCTCGCTCAATAGACCCTATCGCCGCAGCAGAACACTCCATTACGCGTATGGCTGTCGCCACCGAAAAAGAAGCTGAGAAGCAAGGAGGTGACAACCGCACTATGGGCCGCAAGGCCACAGTACCTTACGGACTATATTTGTGCCATGGATTCATTTCTGCCAATCTTGCAAAGCAGACAGGATTTACAGAGAAAGATCTTGCTCTCTTCTTCGATGCATTGAAGAACATGTTCGATGTGGATCGTTCTGCCGCACGAGGATTGATGAGCGCTCAAAAACTAATCGTATTCAAACATGATTCAGTTCTGGGCAACGCTCCTGCCAATAAATTATTTGATCTTATCAAGGTCGAAAAAAAGACTGATAATGCTCCACGTAAGTTCTCTGATTACACAATAACAATTGAAAAATCCAACCTTCCGGCTGGCGTTATTATAGAAGAACTTATATAATCTTATTAAATGTATAATGACGATGATATGCTCATGTTGTCGGGGATACAGCACTTCCGCTTTTGTCCCCGACAATGGGCTTTGATACATCTTGAACAGCAGTGGGACGATAATCGTTTGACTTCAGAAGGACATATCCTTCACAAACACGTGGATGATCCCTTCTATAGGCAGAAGTGTGGCGAATTCATCTCTTTACGCTCCGTCAATGTCGCCTCTTATAAATTAGGGCTCTATGGCATTACAGATATTGTTGAGTTGCATCCGACAAGTATTAAGTCCAATAGCATCGAGCATCCCAAATATCCAGGTTATTGGATACCTTATCCTATAGAATACAAGCATGGACACCCCAAAAAGAACGAGATTGATGAGATTCAGTTAGCTGCTCAAGCGATGTGCTTGGAAGAGCAATATGGTATAACTATTGCTCGTGGTGCATTTTTCTATGCTGAAATAAAGCAAAGGATTGAAGTGGAAATAACTGACACTCTTAGAGAGATTGTAAGATTATGCGCCGATGAAATGCATCAAATTTTCAAATCAGGAGTGTTGCCACATATTACCCAAGGCAAGTATTGCAATCGATGTTCATTGAATAATATTTGCATGCCAGAAGTATCTAATTGCACAAGAGTATCATATTATCTAGAGAAATACTTATATGAGGAAACTTCTTAATACATTGTATGTAACTACTCCAGAATCATATCTGAGTAAAGATGGCATGAATGTTGTCATCTCAGTTAATCAAAAAGAGGTCTTCCGTATCCCAATAATCAATGTGGAAAGTATTGTTACCTTTGGATATATGGGAGCAAGTCCGGGTTTGATGAAACTATGTGCTGACAATAATGTTTCGCTAGCATTCCTTTCTCCAAATGGGAGGTATTTGTGTCGTTTCCAAGGACAGACTAGAGGTAATGTTTTGCTCCGAAAAACTCAATACAAATTGTCCGAACAAGACGACTGGATGCTGCATATTTCACAAATAATGATTGCTGGGAAAATCCAAAATTATCGTAATGTTTTGCGACGTTATATTCGAGATTATGGCGATAATCAAATTGTTGAATCTGCTGCCCTTTCATTAGATTATTTCAAAAAAGAAGTGTTTTGCACTTCTGACAGACAGTCTTTGATGGGTATAGAAGGGATGGCTGCCAATAAATACTTTGAAGCGTTTCCTTGTTTGATGACTCAGCAAAGTGATGTATTTCAATTTTCAGGTCGTAATAGACGACCTCCAAAGGATCCAATAAATGCTATGCTCTCTCTCGCTTATACGCTTATTACAAATGATGTGACTGCTGCAATAGAGACAGTAGGGCTTGATCCTTATGTGGGTTTTCTGCATACACTGCGACCTGGCAGAGCATCCCTTGCTCTTGACATGACAGAAGAGTTGCGAGCGTATCTTGGCGATCGTTTTGTGCTTTCACTTATAAATCGCAGGCAGATATCTCCAAACGATTTCCTCTATCAAGGGGAGCAAGGAGTGGTTATGACTGAAAATGGACGACGCACATTTCTAACGGCATGGCAAAATAGGAAGAAGGATATTCTTCTTCACCCCTTTTTAAATGAGAAAATACCCGTTGGCCTTGTACCACATGCTCAAGCCATGTTAATGGCAAGATATGTTCGCTCTGACATTGATGATTATCCAGTATTCCTAATTAAATAATCAATCATGAATATCTTGGTAACTTATGATGTTGATACTATTAGTGAGAAAGGTCAACGTCGCCTTCGTCAAGTTGCAAAAATATGCAAGAACTATGGTCTCCGCGTACAGAATTCTGTGTTCGAGTGTGATGTGACAGAAGCCCAATTTACGATAATGAAAGAAGAATTGCGAATAGTTATTGATGAAGAACTTGATAGCATACGCTTTTATCATTTGAATAAGAATAAAAATCATAGCATAGAAACATTAGGAATAATTACAACTTATGACATTAATGATACCATTATTTTATGATGCGAACGTATAGTGATACATAAAATTTAGGAGGTTCGCACGAACTAATTATCAAACAATTATATATATATTTGGTCAAAATAATAATTCTTCAATAGCAGATTCGCAAAATGAGCATCATATTTGAATGATAATTAACTAATTAAAAGCAACACAGTCGCTCCCCGTGTGGGAGCGTGGATTGAAAA
>JAEEGK010006995.1_pt1 | contig 26998 bp, 22 predicted proteins | sample 8958771 | NCBI WGS metagenome assembly JAEEGK01 (sample SAMN16246547, study PRJNA631951) | gut metagenome | biome: gut microbiome; feature: rumen; material: SC-attached | host: Bos | place: Iran: Karaj | collected 2018-10 | reverse complement strand
CTTTAACATTACACTTGGTAAGCATATCTGTGTTAAGTTCCTTTCCATTAACGAAACTTACGAAAAGGCCTCTCGCAGTTATGAGTCGACATTAGCCGTATTCAGACTGACGGAGATTTTGGAAAAGGCGACGTTTGTAGAAGAACTACCTGCTAAGCGTAATACTCGCAATCAGAAACAGTTTGAGAAGTTGTTAGTTATGCGATATGAGAATATCAAACTGACTGTTGGCCTTCAACGCTCCAACCAAGACCTAGTACAATACTGCATCACGGTTCCCCAGCTGCACAAATAAAACAAGACCATCAACTCCGAAGAGTGATGGTCCGTATAGTTGGGGCTCGAAACGACCTTAAGGCCATAAAGGTTGTCATCCTTTCTGCGAATTCCCCTATTTGACGCTGCAAAGATACGAATTAATAATGAAACTTCCAAATTTTGCGCAAGGCGAATGCAGTTAAATTTATTTAAAACTGCTGAGCCGCAGCCAAAATTCAGCAAAAAGCTAAATTTTTGAGCAGCGAAATCAAAAAAAAGTTCATTTTTTGTTTGATGAGTCGCGAGAAAATTCGCTAAAGGCAAGTAAATCGAGATTTATTTTTAGTTTCTACCGAAAAAACTTCTTCCATCATCCCTCTTCCCTCTTCCCTCTTCCCTCTTCCCTCTTCCCTCTTCCTTCTTACATCTTCCATCTTACATCTTCCCTCTTTTTCGTGTCCTTTTTACTCTTTTAACGTTGAAATTGTGTGTAATATGGAATAAAATGTGTAGCTTTGCATGCGGAAATAAGAAAAAGGAAACAGGTACATGGGTAAACTGATGATACTTCTCTACTTCATTCTCTCTGTCTTTCCTGCAGATGCGACAGAGAACCGTCGACACATTCACGTGGTGCGTCGCGGCAGTAAGAAGTCACATCGTGGCGATACAGTTGCCAAGATATGGATTGAGGAGAACGGACAGAAGAAGATTGAGGTGGCATGGTCGGAACTCTCGTCCGACGAGGAGACGCTCATCATAGAGGCCATCGACAAGCACTGGGATGAGTTGAACCGACTCATAAATGATGTGTTTGCTGGCAAGAAGATTCAGATAAAGAAAATAAAATAATAGGAGGACAAAGATATGTGTAAATTCAAGGACACCAATCTGGGCATTAAGAAGTTGGACTTTAACGTGAAGCGTGGTTCAATGGCGGCTTATCTTACTGATGGCCGTGAGATTATCGTTCCTATCTCAATGTTCCCAGACATCAAGCGTCTCAGTCGCAAACAGCGTGAAGACTGGATGATAATGGATGATCAATACTTCTCATTCGAGGATTTGAGTCGGATTTATTCTGTCAAAGACTTATTGAGGTGCTAAGTCCAATCCATAGACCATAAACCGATGATGAGACGAGAGAGTATGAAGTATATAAATATTTATCGGACACCAATAATTTTTTTTCTACCGAAAATTCCCTCATCCATCAGCCTTCAGACATCATCCCTCTTCCCTCAGCCCTCTTCCCTCTTACATCTTACATCTTACTTATAAATATCACTTTCGGCAACGAAAAAGTGTAAATTTAACAAAAACTCTTAACCTGGGTTAAGACTTTTACCCTCGGCACTCGATTTTTTGGGTTTGCCGAGGGTAAATTATCATGGTATTTTGTAACTTCGCATGCTCAAAAACACTCATGGGGGTTCTGCGCGTTCTTTTTTCCTTTAAGTTTGTGCTTTCCCCACAGGATACAGAGACAAAGTAATAAAAGTCCATTTTGTGGACTTGAATGTGGGATATATCATATTGAATAGGTAAAAATGACTAAAAAAAGCATCTTCCGTGACCAATTTTCATGGAAAGTTCGTAACTTTGCAGACGTCTTTTCAAAAAGACACCACTTTATATTGCTCAATTTCTCAGCCGAACTGCTACCTCGAACGAGATTTTATGAGCAAAACCAAATCAGCATTGGAGCTGCGCACCATAGCGCAGACTCCACCATAGCTGATTTGGGGCTGTAGCAGGCCTGGCTGAGAATATGGGACGGGGCCTGCGCTTTCTTTATGCCCATACCGATAGTGCTCCCCCCTACCAGACTTTGATGAGAAAATTATAAAGTAACCATAATACAAGAACAATTAAAAAAGAAACAAAATGAGAAGTATGAAACATTCGATTAAACGAGAGCAGAGCCATGCTCGCATGAGCTTTGCCGAGTTTGAGAACCAACGGTCGCTGGCCGAAGGGGAAAGCAATGTTCGAGCAACGCTCAAACACATGAAACTATCATTCCATCTCATCCTCACCCTCGCCCTCTGGCTCACGATGGCGCAGACGGCGTGGGCGGCAGACGAAACGAAGGTATTTTCCAATTCTAACATTGCGAATGGATCGACCCAAAATCAGCTGACTTACGATGGTAATCTCTTTATCAGTGCCACAGGCGATGCAACGGTCTCCAAGAGCAATTCTAATCCTTATTATATAGTGATGCGCGCCCCATTCCAACAGGAAGGAACACTTAGGCTCTATCCGCGCATCAGCGGCAAGGTGAAGAGCATAGTTTTTTCATCTGCATATATGTTTGCAGATGAAGGTTATATGAAAATTGGAAAAGGTAGTACCTGGACAAATTCTATTTCTGAGAAAAATGAGGGAAACAACCCTTGGAAAAGTTTTGAGTTTACTAACGCTGATGGTATCCAACTTGACAATGAGAGCGACTATCTTGAAATCAAACTCTATCACGCGACAAAGAATGGAAGTTTCTTCACCAAAGGTTCTATCACCATCACCTACGAGCCTACAGCATCGACGCTGACGCACACCCACAACTTCTCGTATAGCAAGAACGGTAGCACGCTGACTGCCACCTGCGCCCACAACGACGGAAAGGATTGCAGCCTTGCGTCGGACAACTGGCAGATTTCGACGACGCTGACCCCGCCGACTTTCCGCGCCTACGCGCAATATAGGTATCACCCTGCCACCCTGTCGAACATTGCGGGTTTCACGACGGAGACGGGAGCCACGGTGGGCGACATCACCTACGTGAACAATACGACCAGCGAAAGCCTCGGCACCTCATCGCCTCATGACATCGGGGCCTACACCGCCAGCGTCACCATCACCGCCGGAGGCACGGGCTACACGCTGACGACGAGTTATAGCGTGGGAACATTCTGCGGCATCAACACCAACTATCCGCAGTTCACTACCGACAAGGAAGGCAATTATGCCCTGGACGGCGAGACGGTCACACTGACCTTCACGTCACTCTACGGCGAAACATTGACGGCTGTGACCGCGACGGGCGCAACCTCTGGCAACGACATCACCTTGACCTCGACGGGTGCCAATACTTACACGTTCACCATGCCTCAGGAAGAAGTCAACATCGGCGCCACGTTCTCAGCACCCGATGCCAGCAACTTCGAGCAGAACGGCGACACCTACACCATCAAGACCGCCAATGGCTGGGGCTGGTTCTGCTTTGCCACAAACTACGACTTGGCTCCCGACGGCTTCAGCGGCAAGGTTGTGAAACTCGGCACAAGCATCGAATCGTCGGAGATGGCAGGCACGAGCAGTCACCCGTTCAAGGGTACGTTCGACGGACAGGGCAATACGCTGACGTTCAATCTGCAGGCCAGCGAGGGCTACAGCGCCCCGTTCCACTACACCGACGGCGCCACCATCAGCAACCTTCACGTGACGGGACTGATTGAGGGCAACGACATTAGTCCGCTGGCTGGTTTGGTGGGCAAGGCCACGGGCAACCTCACCATCAGCAACTGCCACGTGAGCACCCAAATCAGCACTACCGTCAGCATCAGCGCATGGCATGGCGGTATCATCGCATTTTGGGATGACTCGAACGTCAACTGCACCATCACGGGCTGCGTCTATGACGGACTGATATACAACCCGAACGAGGCCAACGTTACCTCCTACTGCTTCGGATTCATAGGCAACAGCTATGGATCAAACATGGATATCACATTCACCGACTGCCTCTTCGCCCCCGCCGAATATACCAACGACAAAAAGGCGTTGAGGGAAGACTACGGCAGCCGCACGCTCGTCTATCCAAAAAGTGGTCTGATCTTCCACGTGACGAACTGCTACTACACCCGCAATCTCGGCAAGAGACAGGGCCGCCCCGCAGCCACGGCGACCACTGCGCCCGGCAACCTCGGCAATGCGACCACCGACCACGGAATGGTGGATGGCTACGAGAACGGTTTCCTTTACGACGGCAAATACTACACACCGAAGTACGGCGACGTGGTGGTGGAGTACCCCTTCGATGACGATGAGGAACGGGCCAGCGTGACCATCAACGGCACAAACAATCAGGTAACAGGCGTCAACGTTGTGGGCGTGAACATCACGGAGGAGGTAGGCAATATCAAGAGCGTGACCTACAACCGCCCGTTCAACACAGCACAGGCCGCCACGGTGATACTGCCGTTCAGCTATATCTGCAACGGCGACGAGGGCGGCAAGTTCTACGGCTTCAAGGAAGTGGTGTACGACGAGAACTTGCACAAGTGGGTCTGCACGATGCAGGAGCCGGGCAATACGGCTGTGACCTCGCTGACGGCCAACACGCCGTATCTGTTCATGCCGAGCGACACGAAGATGAAGTTCCCGAACATCTCGAGCATGACGGGCGGAGTTGTGACGCTGCAGCCCACGACGGCTAACGATGGTCTCTATGGCGGCGCCACGACGGATGCAGCCTGGAATTTCCACGGCACGTATAAAGGGAAGACGTGGACAGTTGCCAGCAATGACTACGGCTTTGCAGCCCAAAGTGGCACAGAGGCTGGCGGCGCGGCAACCGTTGAGGCTGGGCAGTTCGTCCGCTTTGCCCCTGGCGCATTCATCAAGCCTATGCGCTGCTATCTGTCGTATGTCGGCACGTCAGCCCCAGCCCCGGCACCGAGACGCCGCATGAACCGCGCTGCAAGCAATGACCTGCCCGCCAGCATCACCGTGCGCCTCGTCAGCCGCAGCGGCGAGACTACCGCCATCGGCACCCTCGACACTAAGACGGGCGAGGTATCATTCGACGGCTGGTATGACATGAACGGTCTTAAACTTGACAGCAAGCCTACCAAGAAAGGCCTATATATAAATAATGGTAAGAAGATTGTAATCAAGTAAAATAGGAGGATAACACAATGAAGAAAGTATATAAAAAGCCATCATTCAGAGTAGTGGAACTGCAACACAAGTGCCAGTTACTGGCCGGCAGCGGTGACCCCACAAGAAATGTCCCCTGGTGGGACGGCGAGGGCAATGCCCCAGAATTCGACTGGGTAGACAAAGGCTACCAATTCGGTGGCTGGGACGTTGAATGAGGGCTGAGGGCTGAGGTCTGAGGGCTGAGGTCTGATGTCTGAAGTCTGATGTCTGATGTAAGAGGGAAGATGTAAGATGTAAGAGGGAAGACCTCATAACAAACCTCATCGCTCCACAACCTTGATTTGTAAAAGGCTGTGGGGCGTTTTTATGCTCGAATATTTTGTAATATCGGAAATTTTACCTAAATTTGCAGGCGATATTAAGAATAGTACAATGCTTACACCATACAAAATAAAAGACTATTGCAAGGAATTCAATCCGACATGGACTGTTCAAATGCCAGATGGTTGCCCACCGGAAGACGTACTGGTTCCATCGGAACATCCTTTCTATAGGCTGGCAAAGCAAGCAGACGCTTACAACGAAGAGGACTTCCGTTCGTATGCAGAGGCTGACCCCGCTCGAAATTGGGGCGAACAATTGCCATTGGCAGTAGGTCTTTCAATTATTGATAACGAGAAGAAAGCCAGAAAGAACCTCAAGCTCCCGATGTTCAGACAATTCAAAGGAGTTATTGCCCTGATATTGAATCCGACTGATGGTGTAGTAAAACAAACAGGTGTGCACCGTTCCCATTATACATGGTGGCGGACAAGCACTTTTCAGATGTCGAACTTAAAAATGTTGCAGATATGAGACCGCTTACACTTATCAATACACTGGAATACTATGACGTTCCGCAGATATTGACGGCAGCAGACGCTACTGGTACGAACTATCTTTGCACACTGTTCAAGCAAGCAGCAGACGGCTATCAATACCTTGGCGTTCAGATATCAGAGGCTCGTCTGATGGCCTTCATTGGTGGTCAGCTCGATTTACGCGATGCCTATCTTCATCCAGAAGTAGAGAACGCCCTCTATCTGGTTGACGCAAAACAGGAAAAACTTTCTGCAACGACTCTTCTTCAGCCTGACGATATTACGGAGGACATGTTGCCAGAAGCAGGCTATTTCTACGATGCTGACGATCTCGTGGAAGATGCTGACATGCAGACGGACACCTATCAACTGGAAGTCCCTGCTCACGACCGTATCACTTTCTCTACACTCATGTCCCGCATGGGATGGCGTGCATCCTCAATCCGTAATGCCATCCGAAAAGTTGCAGCACTATAATTTTTATTGTGTAACTCCCCACGATCCAACTAGGGACCGTGGGGAGTTTTTTTAGTCGTCAAGCAGATGGAGCGGATAGCCGTCGAAGAGGGCGGCTAACGGGACTTGTAGTGCCTTGGCAAACTGTGCATACATCTTGAGCGATGCGGGCTTATTGCCTGTTGTAACCTGGTTGACATACTTGCGACTCTTGTTAAGTCGCGCTGCTAACTCGCCGTCATTCACTTTTTTTTAAGCATGACGGCCTTGATTTGTAAATATTTCACAGTTATATAAATTTATAATTGTCTGCTGAATTACAGACATGAAGATGCAAAGTTAGCACTTTATTTTTAATAGAGCTACCTATATGGGAGTATTCTTTTGTTCTACATGAAAATAATTGAAGAAATACTTGCATTTGGCCTATGATTGTTATACCTTTGTCATCGAAAATATAACATCAAATTTTTTAACTAAAAACGAGTAAGAAACGTCATGAAAGCTATTGATCTTTCAGAACGGTTCTCGGAGCACTTTGTGCTGTCCGAGTTCCTGCGCTCGGCCACCGCCGAGGCCTATCAGATTCCTAACATCCCGTTGAAGCGGCACATCGAGCGGCTTCGAAATCTCACTGTGCGCTGTCTGGAACCGACGCGGCAACGGTTTAACGTGCCGTTGCGTGTGACCAGCGGCTACCGCTGTCCGATGCTCAACAAACTGGTGGGCGGTGCACTGAACTCACAGCACATGGAGGGCTTCGCCGCCGACATCCAGGTGCCGCGCCAGCACTGGCCGTTTTCCATCACCACCGAGCAGCAGATGGCACGGGTGCTGTTCCGGTGGATGCGCGACTGTCTGCCCGACTACGACCAGCTCATCATCGAGCACAGCGGACCGACGTGGTGGGTACACGTGTCGTGCCACATCGACTTGACGAAGAACCGCCGACAAGCGTTTGAAATAGAGAAAAAATAAATATATGAAAAACAAGGGTTTTATCAAGCTTTACCGGAACGTGTTGTCGAGGCCCGAGATGACCGACCTGATAGCCGAAGAGGGTGCCACCGGTTTCGGCACGTACCTGATGATTGTGCTGTACCTGTCGCAGTGTGACGACTACGAGGGTGTCTTCACTAACGGACAGTTGTCGACACTGGCTGTCCTGGCCAAGAAATCGAGGGCTTACGTGAGGCATATCATTGTCGATTATAACCTGTTCAGGATTGAAGGGAAACGCTTTCGGGAATCATTCATGAATCAAAACTCACCTGCGCGTAATAATAGGTACGCAGGCGAAGATATAGAAATAGATATAGAAAAAGAAAAACAGAAAAAGTGCGTGTGTCTTGACGACACGCACGCTGGTTTTTCTGACTCCCCGCAGCCCCTCAGAGCGCAAAGCGAGTTCGAGACGGTGCGCGACGGAAGGCGCTATGCGTCGCACGGACAGCCGTTGCCGGACGATGCTCCGCCGCAACGCCACCGCAACTGGTTCTACAGTCACACGAAGCATGACTGGGTACCGGCAGAGGAATTCTCTCACCTCTCACCTCTCACCTCTCACCTCTAAAAAGTTGAATTTTATGAAGACAATTGATGGAAAGTATTATGTGTTGGATGATGCCGAGTTGAGGTCGGCACATAAGGTACGGCGCGAGAAGGACAGCAAGAACGTGCTGCGCTGTCAGTGTCCGCTGTGCAGTGCCAACAGGAAGAAGGAACACCGCAAGGAGAAATGCGTCGCCGTGTATCCCGACGACGGCTGGGCCTTTTGCTACAACTGCGGCAACTGGTTCTGGACTGAGGCGTGGTACGACGCGCATGTCGCACCGAAGCGCAACGGCCACAAGGCGAAGGAGCAGAAGTCGATAGACCTCTCGCTGTTGCGCACCGACTTCCCGCAGGCGGTGGTCGACTACTTCGAGAAGGAGCGCCGCCTGCCGATGGAGCTGGTGCGGCGCATGGGCATCCGCTGGATACCGCGGACGGTGGACGGAAGCGAGGAGATCTTCATTGCCTATCCCACGTTCGACGGTGCGCGCTGCGTCAACGTCCACTACCGGCCGCTGCACAAGGAGAAAGGCTTTTCGCAGGAGGCGGGCTGCGATCCCATTCCGTGGAACGTCAACTCGGTGGTGGGTCACGACACGATGATCATCACCGAGGGACGCAACGACGCCCTGGCGTGTATCCAGAGCGGCTACGAGGCCGTGGTGTCGCTGGGCAACGGGGCCAGTTCGCGCATGGAACTGTTCGATGCCTTCCGCGACACGCTCTTCGCCAGTGTGCGCACGGTCGTCATCGCCGTGGACAACGACGAGGCGGGCAACGGCGCCCGCGAAAAGCTGCTGCGCTACTTCGGTTCCGCCCGCTGCCGGGTGGTACGCTGGCAATACAACGACGCCGACGGTCAGACCCCTTGCCGTGCAAAGGATGCCAACGAGGTGCTGCAGCACGGCGGAACGGCGGCTGTCAGGGCCTGCATCGAGGCCGCCGAATGGAGCCCCATTGTGGGTCAGATACAGGTGGAGCAGTGGGAGCCCGGATTGCACGAATATTACGAGCTGGGCATGATTCCCGAGGGTGTGACCATCGACCTCGAACAGCTGGCACGACTGGAGAAGCTGGAGAAGGGCTACTTCGGCGTCACCTCCGGATTCCCCGGCAGCGGCAAGTCAACATTCACACTCTTCAAAGCCCTCTCGCTGGCCGTGGAACACGGCTGGCGCATCTGCCTCTATTCGCCCGAGAAGTTTCCCTATAAGCTGCTCTACCACGAGTTGGCGACGATGCTCATCGGACGACGCCTGGCACGTGACACAGTAGACGAGGAGACCTACCGCCAGGCCATGACATTCCTGGCAGACCACTTCTACGTCATCGACGCCAACCGTTGCAAGGGCATCGACGACATCCTCGATGCCGCCCGGCAGGTCCGCCTGCGCTTCGCCACCGACATGACCATCATCGACCCCGCCAACTGGGTGGACCAGACGCAGGCCAAGGGCGGCGACCCGCTGGAGCGTGCCAACTACATCATCGGTCAGGTGGTGGACTTCGCACAGGTGGAAAACCAGCTGACGTGGATGGTGGCCCACCCGCGCAAGCCGCCGCTGATGAAGGACGGCGTGGCATACGTGCCGGAGATGTGGGACATTGCAGGCACCTCGGACTATGCCAACAAGGCCACGTGGGTGGAGATCCTGCAGCGCGACTTCGTGCAGAAGCGTACGATGGTGTATGTCCGCAAGGTGCGCTTCGGTCATCTGGGCTGCGTCGGCGAGTGCTGCGTCCGCATGGATGAGGACAGCCACCGCTTCGTGGGATTCCGCGAGAAGACGACGGACTCTGGCAGCGTCATTCAGTACGAGCTCGAACTGGCCGACCACTCGAACTGGCTCATTTCGAAATCACTTCAACAACAGATAGAATGGTAAACTACTATGACAAGAAACGATTCATCAGCAAAAGCACGTTGGCACGACTGGCCGACGTCAGTCCCCGAACCTTCAGCCGATACCTTGCCACTCGGCGGGAGATTCTCAAAATCTTCGGCGTCACACCGAAAGCCCAGAAACTTCCACCTTATGCCGTCCGATACATCTGCGAGGATTACTGCATCGATCTTCCGCCCGAACTGCAGGACCAACAGGCCCTTAATGCCTCGCCCATCCGTGATATCATCCTCAAATCGTGGGAAGATGAGCAGAATTTCAAAAATATTTCCCGCCTGTCGGACAAAGTCGGACAACGCCCTTCCCAAATGTAGTACCTTTGCATTGTCAATCACGCCACGAGCGATAAGCAGACGGCCCGCGAGCGATAAGCTTGATGGCCACGAGCGATAAGCACGCGGGGCAGAAGCGATAAGCACGTGAGGCGCGAGCGATAAGCACATTTATTATCAACTATTCAAAAACATTTTAGAACTATGGCAGTAAACAAAATTTCGATGGGTATCAACTACCGCAAGAAGACGAACAGCCGTATGACAGGCAGCGGCAACTACTTTGCCGAGGTAGACCGCCGTGAGACGCTGACCACACGCGGTCTGGCGGAGCACTTGAAGGAGCACGGCTGTCTGGCCGGCCTTGACGCCATCCAGGCTGTTCTTGTGAAGGTCTCTCAGTGTGTACCAGAGCTGGTGGCTCAGGGAATCGGCGTCAAATTGGACGGTCTGGGCATCTTCTATCCCACCATCAAGAACAAGAAGGGTGGGGCCACCGAGACCCAGATGCTTGACAAGGACTATAACCCTACGTCGCTGATTGAGGGCGTCCATGTGCGCTTCAGTCCTGAGTCAACCGACCTCGACAATCTCACCTCGAAGCAGTTCCTGACACGTAGTGTGACAACAGCATCGCAGAACATTGTGAAGGCCGTGGAGCGTACCGTCAATGGCAAGACGCGCAAGATCCGCACTGTGGTCAGCCTTGAAGATTTCCGCAATCCTAATGGAAGCCTCACCCCCAGCCCCTCTCCAACGGGCGAGGGGAGTGGTAACAACGGCGGCGGTAGCCTCACCCCCAACCCCTCTCCAACGGGCGAGGGGAGTGGTAACTCAGGCGGCGGCGGTGGCGACGACAACCCTAACGAGAACTGAACGAGGGCTGAAGGCTGATGGCTGAAGGCTAATTAACCGCAGATTCCGCAGATTTCACAGATTTTTTCCGTGACTGTGTTGCGCAGCTATAATCTGTGAAATCTGCGAATGCAACGCCACACTCTGCACCTTTAGGTCAGAGAAATCTGCGGTAAAAAAAGAAACATGAGAATTGGACTCTGCGTCTTTGTGTCTCTGTGTACAAATTGAAAAAGAAGGAATTATGAGAAAGGAAACATGGAAGGCGGTGATTCAGATCATCATCACGATTCTGACCGCCATTAGTTCAACAGTACTTGTGCAGAGCTGTGGGCTATGCAATTGAGCAATTGAGAAAATGAGATAATGAGAAAATGAGAAATTTTAGACTCTGCGTCTTAGTGTCTCTGTGTACAAAATGAGAAATTATGAGAACGATTACACTGATTATTATTCATTGCAGTGCGGTGCGTCCCGACCAGACATCATCGGCAGCCCAGATAGACACGTGGCATCGCCAGCGAGGCTTCAAGCTTGGCATCGGCTACCACTACGTCATCCGTCGTGACGGAACCATAGAGCCAGGACGTCCGGTATGGATGATGGGCGCGCACTGCCAGAACCACAACAAATACTCGATAGGCATATGCTACGAGGGTGGTCTGGACATCCGCGGTCAACCCGCCGACACGCGTACCAAGGCACAGAAAGCATCACTCCGCAGGCTACTCGAAGAGCTGCACGAGCGTTACCCCCGCGCCGTGATAGTCGGTCACCACGACTTGAACCCCCACAAGGCGTGTCCGTGCATCATCAACGTAGCTCACGAATATCGAGACTTACAGCCGAAGTGAAGTACATGATTATCTAAATGAAAATTGAGGTTGCCCGACGGGGCAACCTCAATTTATTATGAAGTGTGGAGTAGGGGATTAAAGGAATTATTCTGCACCGAAGTATTCTTGCAGTTCGGCGTTGGCAGAGCCTTCCTGGTTGGGAAGGTCGCGGATAATCTGTCCGTGCTCCAACAGTGCAATACGCGTAGAGATGTCTATCGTGTGTTGCAGATTGTGGCTGGAGATGAGAATGGTGGCACCCGTATTGGCTGCATAGTCGCGCAACAGGTGTTTCAACACTAACTGACTCGTGGGGTCGAGGAAGTTAAAAGGCTCGTCGAGAATGACTGTCTTGGGCTGGCGCAGAAGGGCAGAGATAATGCCAACCTTCATGGTGTTACCAGCCGAGAGGTTGCGGATAAGCTTTTTCTGACCGAAAATCTCGCCGTTGGCAAAACGTTCGAACTGCAAGAGTCGCTCGTCAACCTCGGCCTGATTCATTCCAGATATCTTGCCCAAGAAAGCGAAATACTCCTCAGGGGTCAGGAAGTCAATCAAGAAACCTTGGTCGATGTAGGCACCGATATATTGTTTCCAAGCTTCGGACTCCGCAGGATTGATAGCTTCATTCCCTAATCCCTCTCCATTGGGCGATGGAAATAAATAGCTAACTGTGCCTTCATCAGCTTTCAGCAGGTCGAGCAGCAAGCGGAAGAGGGTTGTCTTACCGGCTCCGTTGTTGCCGACGAGTCCCAGGATATCCCCGTCGTTAATAGTAAACGAGGGAATATCGCAGGCGCATGTCTCGCCGAATTGCTTCTTCAGATTCTCTATCTTAATCATAATTATGCATTATAAATTATGAATTATGAATTATGCATTACACCAGCCCCCGTCCATGACAATTCTTGAACTTCTTGCCAGAGCCACAGGGACAAGGATCGTTGCGTCCTGGCAACTTGTCCTTGATGATAGGTGTGCGAGGCTGCTGGGCACGTGTGTCCTGAGCAGCAGCTGCAGCCTGGTTAGGATCGGTCATCTGTTCCTGTGTCAAGCTCTGCTTCGACTCAGTATACTGCTGACGCTGGGTGTGCTCCTCTGGTGCAGCCTCCTGCAACTCCTGAACGACAGGAATCTGGGCACGCATCAGAATCGATACAGAGCGGTTGTTCATGGTGTTTACCATGTTATCGAACAGTTTCACACTCTCCAGCTTGAAGATGAGCAACGGGTCTTTCTGCTCGTATGAGGCATTCTGTACAGAGTGCTTCAGTTCGTCGAGTTCGCGCAGGTTCTCCTTCCAAGCATCGTCAATGATGTGGAGCAGAATCTGCTTCTGGAACTCCTTGACCACCGTTTTGCTTTCCGACTCGTAGGCCTCCTTCAGGTTACAAGAGATATTGTACATGTGGCGACCATCCGTCAAAGGCACGGCAATACGCTCATACATACTGCCCTGGTTCTCGTAAACCTGCTTGATGACAGGCTGGGCCACCTCGCAGATGTGCTCCATCTTGCGCTTGAAGTTGCCCATGGTGACCTGGAACACTTCCTCTTCCAATTCTTCGTGGTTCTTATTGATGAACTCTTCGCTGGTGAACGGACACTCCATGGCGAAAACCTTGATGAACTGTTCTTTACAGCCCTCGTAGTCGTTTGTCTCAATGATATTGACCACACGGTCCCAGATGGTGTTCGAGATATCCATACCGATACGCTCACCCATCAAGGCATGGCGACGCTTTGAATAGACAACGGTACGCTGCTTGTTCATGACGTCATCGTACTCCAGCAGACGCTTACGGATACCGAAGTTGTTCTCCTCGACCTTCTTCTGGGCACGTTCCACCTGCTTCGAAATCATCGGACTCTCCAGCATCTCACCTTCCTTGAAACCAAGACGGTCCATGACAGAGGCAATACGCTCAGAGCCGAACAGACGCATCAGCTTATCCTCCAAAGAGATGAAGAACAACGAAGAGCCTGGGTCACCCTGACGACCAGCACGACCACGTAGCTGGCGATCGACACGACGCGACTCGTGACGCTCAGTACCGATGATAGCCAGACCACCAGCGGCTTTCACTTCCGGCGAAAGTTTGATATCAGTACCACGACCTGCCATGTTGGTGGCGATGGTTACAGCACCCTTGCCGTTTGAATCCTGCTGACCAGCGAGAGCGACAATGTCTGCCTCCTTCTGGTGCAGCTTAGCATTCAGCACCTGATGTGGAATACCCTCACGTTTGCCTGTTTCAGGATCCACATACATATCGAGCATACGGCTCAAGAGCTCGGAAATCTCTACCGATGTGGTACCAATCAGCGTAGGACGTCCTGAATTGCGCATCTTGACAACCTCCTCAATGACAGCCTTGTATTTTTCACGGGCAGTCTTGTAGATACGGTCGTCCATATCGTTACGAATGACGGGCTTGTTGGTAGGAATCTCTACCACGTCGAGTTTGTAGATGTCCCACAACTCACCAGCCTCCGTGATAGCCGTACCCGTCATACCAGCCAGTTTGTGGTACATACGGAAGTAGTTCTGCAGCGTAATGGTGGCAAAAGTCTGGGTAGCAGCCTCGACCTTGACGTGCTCCTTAGCCTCGACAGCCTGATGCAGACCGTCGCTCCAACGACGACCTTCCATGATACGACCCGTCTGCTCGTCAACAATCTTCACCTCACCATCGATGACCACGTACTCGTCGTCCTTGTTGAACATACAATAGGCCTTCAGCAACTGCTGGAGGGTATGTACGCGCTCCGACTGTACAGCATAGTGCTGCAGCATCTCATCCTTCTTGTTGATACGCTCTTCGTCTGAGAGGTTGGTCTCGCCCTCAAGGGCAGAAAGCTGAGCTGTGATGTCGGGCAACACAAACAAGTCCTTATCGTTTACCTGACCAGCCAGCCAGGCAGTACCCTTATCCGTCAGGTCGCATGAGTTCAGTTTCTCGTCAACTACGAAGTAGAGGGGTTCTACAACCTCGGGCATACGACGGTTGTTGTTCTCCATATAAGTCTCCTCAGTCTTCAGCATACCGCTCTTGATACCTTCCTCAGAGAGGTACTTGATGAGGGGCTTGTTCTTTGGCATGGACTTATGAGAACGATACAGAGCCAGGAAACCTTCATCGACCATCTGCTGGCCTTCCTTCTTCTGACCAGACTCAATCAGGCGGTTACCCTCTGTAATCTTCTGCTTGGCATCAGCCAGATATTGCGTTGCTAACTGCTTTTGCACACCTACCAGTCTCTCAACCAGTGGCTGATACTCCTCGAACATCTGGTCGTCACCCTTGGGCACGGGACCAGAGATAATCAGAGGTGTACGGGCATCGTCAATCAACACAGAGTCAACCTCATCGACGATGGCATAGTTGTGGGCACGCTGTACAAGGTCGCTGGGCGAGATGGCCATATTGTCGCGCAGATAGTCGAAACCAAATTCATTGTTTGTACCGAATGTGATATCGGCCTGATAAGCCTTGCGGCGTTCCTCAGAGTTAGGACGGTGCTTATCGATACAGTCAACAGAAAGTCCGTGGAACATATAGAGCGGTCCCATCCATTCAGAGTCACGCTTAGCCAGATAGTCGTTCACCGTTACCACATGAACACCATTGCCAGTCAGCGCGTTTAGGAAGACGGGTAGGGTGGCTACCAGCGTCTTACCTTCACCCGTAGCCATCTCGGCAATCTTACCCTGATGCAGAACGACACCACCAAACAACTGAACGTCGTAGTGTACCATTTCCCACTTCAGGTCGTTACCTCCGGCAGTCCAGTGGTTATGATAGATAGCCTTGTCGCCATCGATGGTGATGAAGTCCTTGCGTGGGTCGCCTGCCAGTTCACGGTCGAAGTCGGTAGCCGTGACGATGGTCTCTTCGTTCTCGGCAAAACGGCGGGCAGTCTCCTTCACGATTGAGAAAACTTCCGGCATGACCTCGTCGAGGGCTTTCTCGTAGATGTCGAGCACTTCCTTCTCCAACTTGTCTATCTGGGCAAAAATCTCGGCACGCTCGTCGATAGGTGTGTCTTCGATGGTAGCTTTCAGCTTGTCAATCTCTTCTTTCTGCTTCTGGGCAGAGTCCTGCACTTGGCGCTGAATCTCCTTGGTGCGCTGGCGCAGCTGATCGTTGTCGAGCTTCTGAACCTCAGGGTACACAGCCTTGACCTTCTCTACAAGTGGCTGGATGAGTTTCATGTCGCGTGACGACTTATCACCAAACAACGAACGTAAAAACTTGTTGAAATTCATATCTTTATAATTTACTATTTTACAATTTACGATTTAATTTATTTGCTTTCTCTTACCTTATTTTTAATAATTGCGTGCAAAGGTACGAAAAAAAATCCGTACTTCTGCTTACCTTTTTTACTTTTTTACCTTTTTACTTTTAAAAAAGCGGTTCTGCCTGACAGGCATTGGGGGCTCGGATGCGGATGCAGCGTGCCACGGTAGGGGCTATCTGCTCCGTCGTAACAGGGCGTTCTACGCGTTGTGACGATAACTCATTTCCGTAAAAAATGATGGGGAATTGAGCCGTAGCATAACGTGATGTGTAAGATGTTTTGGTATCTTCGTTGATAATCTTCCATCCTGGTGCAACCTCGATAATCAGGTCGCCAGAACGTTCGACACAATAGCCGTTTCTGATGCGTTCCAGCCTGGGACTGTCGCTGGTCATCAGTTGATGCGAGGTATAGACATTGCGTACACCGGCAATTTCCAAAAGGAACTCCTGAGACTTGCGCAACAAGTCGCCAATGTTGATATTTTTGCCTTCTATCAGATTGCGGTTCAGGAACAGCTGATTCTGGTAGCAGGCCTCTATATATTGGGCAGAACCATAGACGGCACCCAGATACATGTTAAGCAATCCAGCCGTCCTGCCTATATAGAACTTGCCTGTAGGAATACGGAAGCGTTCGTGGTTGCTGTTATCGTTTTCCTCCTCTTCATGACTGCCAGTACTTGTTACAACAAACAGCACCCGACTCAAGGGAATCTTTCGCGTGATGCCATTGATGAGGTAGGCCAGTGATTGGTCGAGAGACAGATAGCCGTCAATCGTGGGCTCTGCCTTCAGCGAGATACTCAGCATGTCGACATTGTCATCCATGCCGACAGTCGTCTTATCGATACAGAATATGGCAGCCTTGGCAATACTTATATTGACGTCATTATCAGGCACATAGTCGCGACAAAAGCCCTTGAGCCAAGGGTTGGCAGGCATGTAGTAGCTGCTCATCTTCCAGCGTCCTTGCTGAATCCAGGCAGCGCCGTCAGCAGCATGTCCGGCTGACAGAATGGCACTCTCGGCAGTAGGTGCAAAGGCAAATATGCGTGATTCGCCTGCTGTCGATACCTTCATCTCGTCGCCAAGGGTCGATACGGTTAGTAATGCCGGTGATTGTTGGTGTTCGCGGTCGTTGAGAATGCTCAATTGGCGCATGGCGTCACGAGAGAACCATTCTGCCGCCGTAATACCATGATAATAGGGTACTGTGCCTGTTGTGATGGTGGCAGAGGCTGATGCGGGGTCGATGGGTGCAAACGAGTAGGATGCATGACTGAATACAACACCCTGGCTTAGCAGACGGCGCAGTCCGTCATCACCATAGGCTGGTGCATAGTTCTCCAAAGCATCGGAGGAGAGCTGGTCAATCTGAATGCTGACCACCAAACGGGGAGTCTGACGGATAGACTGTCCTTGGCTTTCGGCGCTAAACCCTAAGATAGCCAACAGTGTGATGTATAGATAGCCGTTTCTCATTTGCGGAATCTGTCAATATGAAGTACACTTTGTAGCAGCAAACATAATGCCAAACTCCAGATGCCCTCGGCATACGACTGGAATAGGCCGCCTATCAGGAACAGGCAGCACAATGCTGCTGTGATGCGCCAATAGACAGTCTTTCTGCCTCTGATAACGGGCCAGAGGAACAGCCAGGGCAGGGGATTGAACAGAATGATTTGCAGATTGAGGCTTACGGTGGGATGTTGCGAGAAGAGCATCAAGAACAGCACAATACCGATCATACCGGTTGCCAACATCAGCAGGACTTCCCATAGCACGAAGACGCGGTGCAGCCTCCATTGGACTGCGAACAAAACGAAACCAACAGCCAAAAGCGCAACGAAACACTGCAAGGGCGACAATGGGAATCCAGGCTCATGCATCTGTACACCAGCGGGTACGGCAATACGACGCTCCTTGACTAAAGGCCGATAGTTGCCATTGGCATAGATTTGGGCACGGTCAAAGTCGTACAGCAGGTTGTGTGGAAGAAACTCTTGTTCGCGCAGAGTCGTGGGTTGATCGGACATGATGCCCAGCAGCATATCGTTGCCCCAACGTGCCCATGGATTACGTTGCGTCATCTCGTGAACCATATCCCTGTATGTCGGCGTATAGTCCTCATGCCCAGCGTATTCCACTTTTCCATTAATGCATTGCTCGATGATGTCGCGAGCCTTTGTGGTGCAGTTGTTATAGAAGTAATTGTAACGGTAAATGCGGTTTTCAGGACGCAGATTTTCACTCAATGCCTGACGCAATTGCCACTTCTCCTGAGCTGTCAGATTCAACACCTGCTCGGTGACCATACTGCCAAAATGGCGATATTCGCTTTGGAATAAATGGTAGGGGAAAGCCCCCAACTCATAGTCGGTCAGTCCGAACACAAAGCGAGCCACAAAGTGCGGCGCATTAAAATTGAACACGCCATAATTGAAAGCAGCATCTACGCCACCCTTCTTATGCATGTCGTGGTAACGGATGGCCGTATGACCATATAGACTATATACTTCGTCGTGGGGTTGACAGGTAAGCAGGCTTATTTCTACTGAATCCATAGCCAGCAGTGTAGAGTCATCTTGTGCTGCCACAGGTGCTGAAAAACCTGTTATAAATGTTAAAAAGCCCCATCTGAGAGCATTAAAAACGGTTTTTAAATGTTTCACGATGCAAAATTACGCTATATTTTCCATTTATCGTGCGTTTATTTCGATTTTTTTCGATAATTTTGCAAGCCGAAATCGATATGATTATAAAAATAAAGATGAATAAACGACTTTTTGCAACGATTCTGATGGGGGCTGTCACCCTGTCGGGTATGGCACAGATAAGTAAGACGTTGTCACCCTATAGTATGTATGGACTTGGCGTGTTGGCCGACCAATCGCAAGGTTTTAATCGTGGTATGGGCGGTCTTTCCATGGGCATACGAGGAGGTTCGATAGTGAATATGAAGAATCCTGCCTCTTATTCGGCTGTTGACTCGCTGACCATGATATTTGATATGGGCGTTAGTGGTCAGATCACGAATTTCAAGGAAGGTGGCATGAGCAAGAACCGTAAAACCGCCGACTTCGACTATGTTGTATCCCTGTTCAGAGTCATGCCTAAGATGGGTGTGAGTGTGGGTGTTGTTCCGTTTTCCAATGTGGGTTATGATTTCACTGCCACTGAGAACACACCGAATTCTACGCTCGCCTCAGTGATGACCTATTCAGGCACAGGTGGTTTCAGCCAGGCCTATTTAGGTGTCGGTTATGAGGTGCTCAAAGGTTTTTCCATAGGTGCAAACTTCTCTTATTTCTGGGGTAATTACACGAAAACGCTTGGTGTTGCTGCGGTCGGTGAAAGTCATATCAACGTGATGTTGAAGGGATATGAAACAAACGTCAGTTCGTATAAGCTTGACTTCGGTGCCCAAGGCCAGTTTGCGCTTGACAGGAATAATAAACTGACCGTTGGTGCTACCTTTGGCATTGGCCATAAGTTAGGGGCTGATGCCAATATGTTTGTGATGAATACTGATTCTGAGACTGCTCAGGTTGATACAACTACGGTAACGCTCGGCAACGCGTTCCAGCTTCCTATGACGTTCGGCGTGGGTGCAGCCTTGGTTCACAAGCGTAGTCTGACCGTTGGTGCCGACTATACCTATGAACATTGGGGGAATTTGGACTTCCCGCAGTCTAACGAGTTGAGCAAGCGTTACGAGATGTCAAGCTCAGTCCTCCGTGACCGTCATAAAATCACGATTGGTGCCGACTGGATACCTGAGCCCAACCAAATGGTGCGTCGTTCGTTCTTCAAGAGTATCCATTATAAGGTCGGTGCCTCGTATGCTACACCTTATTATAATATAAGGGGAGGGGAGAAAGGTCCTCATGAGTTTGTATTGTCTGGAGGTTTTGCCATTCCAATCATCAATTCGTGGAATAACCGCTCGCTGCTGAATATCTCGGCGCAGTGGGTTAATAGTTCTGCTTCGAACTATATTAGGGAGAACTCCTTCCGTATCAATATCGGACTGACATTTAACGAGCGTTGGTTTGCAAAATGGAAAGTCGATTAACATTTCTCATTTCTCTATGCTCATTTATCATTTTGTTTGCTGCCTGCAGCGAACAGAAGGCTCATACGGCTCCTGCCATTCATGACCGTGACTCTGTCTCGATGATGACCAGCTATGGTGTCAACACGCTGATTTCCGACTCGGGTGTCATCAAATATAAGATTGTGGCCGAGCGGTGGGATGTCAACACCGTACGGCAGCCATCTCGTTGGACTTTCGAAAAAGGCATCTTCATGGAACAGTTCGACGAGCAGTTTCATGTCGAGGGTTATATCCAGGCCGATACCGCATGGTATTACGATCAGCAGAAGCTTTGGGAACTGCGCGGCCGTGTGCTCATCCGCAATGTCAACGGCCTCGTATTTCGCAGTGAGGAGTTCTTCTGGGATGGCATCACGCATGAATTCTATTCACATAAGTTCTCGCGTGTAGTGACGCCTGAGCGCACTTTGGAGGGAACTTACTTCCGTAGCGACGAACACATGACCCACTACGTGGTTACCAATTCGGTTGGCTCGTTCCAGTCAACGGATATAGATGGCGAACAAGATCAGTCAGCCTCTAAATCATCATCTGCAGCACCTGCTGACTCAGCCGCCCCGGCACCTCCCGTACGTCAGGCTGCTACGCGCCACAAAGCTGCACAGAAATCAGTATATCAGCCATGACGAATCTTATCATAGGATTACTTGTTTCGATGGTTTTCTCTGCCTTCTTCTCGGGCATGGAGATAGCCTTTGTGTCCAGCAACCGCTTGCGTATGGAGATGGATAAGGAGAAAAACGGCCTCTCGCAGCGAGCATTAGCCCTGTTTTACAGCCATCCCAACAACTTCATCAGCACCATGCTGGTTGGCAACAATATTGCGTTGGTGGTCTATGGCATCCTGTTTGCCAAAATCTTCGATGCCACCCTGTTTGCCGGTTTCAGCGATGGTGTCCGTGTGACGTGCGATACACTGCTTTCGACGCTGGTGGTGCTGTTTACGGGTGAATTTCTGCCTAAGACCATCTTCAAGTCGAATCCCAATGGGTTGCTTACGTTCTTTGCCGTGCCAGCCCTTCTGTGCTATATCCTGTTATGGCCGGTATCGCGTTTTGCTACGATGTTGTCGCGTGGCCTTTTGCGGCTGTTTGGTGTTAAGATGCCCAAAGACGTTGAGGATAAAGAGTTTACGAAGGTTGACCTTGACTATCTGGTGCAGTCGAGCATTGACAATGCCGCCAACGATGAGGATATAGAAGACGAGGTGGAACTATTCCATAATGCCCTCGATTTTGCCGATACTAAGGTGCGCGACTGCATGGTTCCCCGTACGGAGATTGATGCCGTTGATTTGGAGGAGTGTAACGTCGAGCAGCTGAAGAATAAGTTCATTGAGAGCGGCCACTCCAAGATTGTTGTCTATCGCGAGGACATAGACCATATTGTGGGATATATTCACAGCTCCGACCTGTTCAGGCCTCTGCCTGAGAAACTCGACTCGTTGGTGCGCGACATGCCGTACGTGCCTGAGACAATGGCAGCCCGCAAACTGATGCATATATTCCTGCAGCAGAAGAAGTCGCTGGGCGTGGTCATCGACGAGTTTGGCGGTACCAGTGGACTGGTGTCGCTCGAAGACATTGTTGAGGAGATTACAGGCGACATCGAGGACGAGCACGACAGTCAGAAATATGTGGCCAAGCAGTTGTCGGATGGCGATTACATGTTGTCAGGACGTCTGGAGATTGAGAAGGTGAACGAAATGTTCGACCTTGATTTGCCCGAGAGCGACGACTACATGACCGTAGGTGGACTGATACTGCATGAATACCAGTCGTTCCCCAAACTGAACGAAGTGGTGAAAATCGGACGTTTCGAGTTCAAGATTGTGAAGAATACAATGACGAAAATAGAGCTTGTAAGACTGAAAATTATGGCTAAAGATGAGCGATAAATGATGAAATCATTATTTTTTCGCAAAAATATGCCGAAATTTAAGTAGAATTTAGTAATTTTGCAGGCTGAATTGACAAAACTTAAAGAAATAACAAATAAAATATAAAAATTAAAAGCTAAAAAATGGCAGCAATTGGTAAAATTAGAAGCTGGGGACCAGTACTCGCTACAGTGATTGGTCTGGCCCTGTTTGCATTCATTGCCGAGGAGATGTTCCGTTCTTGTGAAGCCACAAGCAACGAGAAACGTCAGCAGGTCGGCGAAGTGTTAGGTAAGAAAATTTCTGTGCAGGACTTCCAGAGTCTTGTCGATGAGTATCAGGAGGTCATCAAGATGACCCAGGGCCGCGACAACCTCTCTGAGGAGGAGCTGAACCAGGTAAAGGATCAGGTTTGGCAGCAGTTTGTCAGCAACACCGTTATCGAGGCCGAGTGTGCCAAGGTAGGTCTGACCGTAACTGACGAGGAACTGCAGAGTGTGTTGAAGACTGGTACCAACCCCATGTTATTGCAGACTCCGTTTGTTAATCAGCAGACGGGTCGTTTCGACGCTACACAGCTCACCAAGTTCCTGGCCGACTACAAGAAGTTGCAGTCGCAGGGTGGTCAGCAGCTGGAGCAGTACGACCGTATCTACAAGTACTGGAAGTTCATGGAGAAGATGTTGCGTCAGAACATTCTGACCAATAAGTATCAGAGCCTGTTGTCTCAGTGCTTGCTGTCGAACCCCGTATCTGCCAAGATGTCATTCGACGCCCGCAATGAGGAAAGCGATATCCAGTTGGCAGTACTTCCCTACAGCAGCATCAAGGATAGCGAGGTTGAGCCATCTGAGGCCGACCTGAAGGCTAAGTATGGTGAACTGAAAGAGCAATTCCGCCAGTACACTGAGAGCCGTGATATTAAGTATGTTGACTTCCAGGTGGTTGCCTCTAAGGCCGACCGCGACGCTCTGATGAAGACCATGAAGGATGCCCAGCAGCAGCTGGAGAGCGGCATGGTGCCTGCCGAAGTTGTTCGTAAGGCTCAGTCGCAGGTTCCCTATACCGGTCTTGCTGTGACTCGCAATGCTATGCCTAACGACATTGCCGTTAAGGTTGACTCTATGCAGGTTGGTCAGATTTCGGCTCCTTTCGAGACCACATACGACAACACGCTTAACGTGGTGAAGCTCATTGCCAAGACCCAGTTGCCCGACTCTGTCGAGTTCCGTCAGATTCAGGTTAGTGGCGAGTCGGCTGACGAGGCCCACAAGCGTGCCGACAGCATCTACAACGCCCTGAAGGGTGGTGCCGATTTCGAGGCTCTGGCCAAGAAGTACAATCAGACTGCCGAGAAGCAGTGGATGACATCTGCCATGTATGAGCGTTCGCAGACCATCGATGCTGACTCTAAGAACTATATCGAAGCCCTCAACACACTGCAGGCCAACGAACTGAAGAACGTCCAGTTCACCAACGGCAACATCGTGCTGCAGGTCACTGCCCGCAAGGCTATGGTAACCAAGTATGACGTAGCTATCGTTAAGCACTCTATCGATTTCTCAAAGGGTACCTATAGCGATGCATACAACAAGTTCAGCCAGTATGTCAGCGAGAACAAGACACTTGAGGGTCTTGAGAAGAATGCCCAGAAGTACGGCTTCCGCGTTCAGGAGCGTAAGGACCTCTTCAATTCCGAGCACAATGTGGCTGGCCTGCGTGCCACCCGTGAGGCTATGAAGTGGATTTTCGACAGCAAGGCTGGCGAGGTTAGCCCCCTCTACGAGTGTGGCAACAACGACCACCTGCTGGTCATCGCTCTGACAGGTGTTCATCCTGAGGGCTATCGTGAAGTAACCGACGATCAGGTAAAGAACAGCCTGAAGGCCGAGATCATCGTTGACAAGAAGTTCCAGAAGCTTGCCGAGAAGTTGGCAGGAGTCAAGTCTATCGCTGACGCCAAGGCTAAGGGCGCTACTGTTGACAGCGTTCGTCAGATTACCTTTGCCGCTCCTGTATTTGTACAGGCTGCCGGTACCTCTGAGGCTGCTCTGAGTGGTGCTGTAGCTGCTGTCAAGGCAGGCCAGTTCTCGCCCGCAGTCGTCAAGGGCCATGGTGGTGCATACCTCTTCCAGGTGCTGTCAAAGAAGCAGCGCGAGGGTGCTAAGTACGACGAGAAGCAGCAGATGCAGCAGATGAAGCAGCAGGCTACTCAGGCTGCAGGCCGATTCATGTACGAACTCATCCAGAAGGCTAACATCAAGGACAATCGCTATCTCTTCTTCTAATCAGTAGCAAGAGATACCGAATAAACTAATGGGTGTTCATCAGCGTCGATGAGCACCCATTAATTATTTATTTCTTCTTTTTGAAAATTGTTGAACTGGACGATGAAATCCAACTAAGTTGTCATCAACTTTATCATCGATGAAGCAGAACGTCATAAGAGCGTCATGATCAAATAGCCTACGCCGATGCTGACAATCGTTGTTATCCATCCCGACAGTTGGAACGAGTGGTTTACGACGTATTTGCCAATGCCTGTGGTGCCTGTACGGTCGAAACCAATGGCAGCCACCTCTGTGGGGTAGTTGGGCAGGAAGAAATAGCCGTTCACCACAGGAAACAGCACCAGCAGCACCATGGGCGGCACGCCCATTGCCAGTCCTACAGGGTAAAGCGTCTTAACGGTGGCAGCCTGCGAGAAGAGCATGATGCTGAACAGGAACAGCGGAATGGCGAAGAGTAGGGGATAGCTGGTGAAGACGCCCTCCACGCTGCCCAGTATCTTTTCGTGATGCCCCTCAAAGAAGGTGCTGCCCATCCATGCTATGCCGAAAATCGACACCATGGCATTCATGCCCGATGCAAACACGTTGCCCTTCATAGCCTCACGCACATCAGCCTTGCCCACCAGCAGTATCAAGGCGGCAATACTCATCATGATGATTTCGATGGTTGTACTCATGTTCAGCGCATTGCCGTTGAAAGCGGGGCGCAATTCAGGGAAGATGCCAAACAGCACCACCATCACCACTCCCAGCAGGAAAGCCACTACCGCCCACTTGGCACGAGGATTGCCGGTTGTCGTCTCGTCGGTGTCAACATCGTCGTCACTGAGCAGCCCCTCTTGGATGCGCCGCAGGTATTCCGGGTCTTTATCCAAAGGCTTGCCCACATAGTTCTGTACCAGTGAAGCCACCAATATGGCGATGATGGAGGCTGGTATGGTAATCACGAGGATATCCGTCATGGTGATGCCCTTGTCGCCCAGCAGTTCCTCAGAGAGGATAGCTGCCGTGGCGGCTGACACTGGCGAACCCGTACACCCCAGCGATGCCGCTACCGTCGCCACACTCAGCGGACGTTCTGGACGCACCTTCTCCTTGCGTGCTATCTCCGATATGATAGGCAGCAGTGCATAGCATGTATGAGCCGTACCGGCCCAGTGGCTGAACAGCCATGTGACGAATGGTGCCAGGAAGGTGATACGGCTGGGATGCTTCTTCAGCAATCGTGCCGCCACGTTCACCATATAGTCCAGTCCGCCTGCCGCCTGCAGTGCTGCCGACGCCGTAATGACACTGACAATGATGAGCATCACGTCGATAGGGATGGCTCCTGGCTCCAGTCCGAAGCCGAACACCAGGATGAACACCCCCACCATGCCGTATATGCCCAGTCCGATGCCGCCTACTCTGGCTCCGATGAATATCATTGCCAGCACGACGACCAGTTGTACTAATATGAGAAGCGTTTCCATAAGCTGTTAGTTTTTTTAGAGAATAGTTTTCGTTCTCGTTGTTTTTATTTGCAAAGTTACGAATAAGTGAGCGAAATACCAAATTTTGGGGCAGCGAAAACAAAGGAAATGCTTACATTTACTCTTCCACTCTTCCACTCTTCCAATCTTCCAATCTTCCTACGGATTATACGGATTTTACGGATTTATTGAGGGCGGTAGCAAATTTATCACTTTTCACTTTTCACTATTCACTTTTCACTAGCGAAGCGTTTCACTATTCACTAGCTTCGCGCCCGCGAAGCGCCTTCACTAGCGAAGCGCCTCACTAGGCCGTCAGGCCGCAAGCCCCCATGCACGATGTGGTGCCCAGTGCGGTCAGTGCCGCTGTCAAGATGGATATCACCATCTGAATCACCGTCTTCCAAGTTTCTCGTTTCATACTTCTTTCCTTTTTTTTAGTTTTTACCGCAGATTACGCTCTGTTTTTTTACCGCAGATTACGCTCTTTTTATTAACCGCAGATTACGCAGATTTCACAGATTTTTATCTATAGGTGCAGAGTGTGGCGTTGCATTCACAGATTTATTTCTCATAACTGTGTTGCGCAGCTATAATCTGTATAATCTGCGAATGCAACGCCACACTCTGCACCTTTAGGTCAGAGAAATCTGCGGTTAATTAAACTTCAGCCTTCAGCCTTCAGCCCTCAGCCTTCAGCCTTCAGCCCTCAGCCTTCAGCCCTCGTTCAGTTCTCATTAGGGGCATCGTCGTCGCCACCGCCGCCATTGTCGCCACCGCCTCCGGTGTTACCGCCCGTGTTGCCTGTAGGAGATGGGTCGGGAGTTTGGCCTCCACTTGGTGCATTCGTGCTGCCACCCTTGGCTGTGAGGATCTGCTCGGCGGCCTTGTCGGTCCACGACAGACGACCGTCCTTGTTCAGATCCTCGCGGGTGTACTCGCCCGTAGCCTGAGCCAGCAGCTTCAGCGAGCCGACGGCGGGACCCGTCTTGTCGGTCTTCTTCACCACGCCGATGCTGGCGCTGATGGTCTTGTCGGTGTCGGCGTCGT
>JAEEGK010006994.1_pt1 | contig 27002 bp, 21 predicted proteins | sample 8958771 | NCBI WGS metagenome assembly JAEEGK01 (sample SAMN16246547, study PRJNA631951) | gut metagenome | biome: gut microbiome; feature: rumen; material: SC-attached | host: Bos | place: Iran: Karaj | collected 2018-10 | reverse complement strand
AATATTAAAAAAAATCTTGTGAACATAACAGTTTCATTGAAGGTTAAAAATTTGCAAAAATTTTTAATATTCAAACTTGCAAATATTGTGTTTATGTAGTTAAGTAAATAGTATCAAATAGGAAAGGAGAAAAATATGCATAAACTTCATGGTGTTTTGTTAGGGGTATCAGTTTTACCGGCATTGCTGATTATGCCTGTGATGGCGGCCGCACCAGATACTGAAAATACAGTATTTGTGTTCGGTGATGTTACTTTTGATAATCAGCATGTTGCAAATGGTGAAGCGGCGTTTGGTGGACGCCGTATGGATAATTGGTCGGGGGGCAAATATCAAAATGATTTCCCAAGATATAAAATGCTTGGACGTTCCATGGCAATGTCTAACAGTGATGCATATATTGGACCTGTGGAATTAACAATGGGTGATCTGGGGGATGCGGCATTCGCGTTTAATTATCAGATAAATGAAGTTGATGTGAATTTGGCAGAAATGGCCGGGGTTACATGGAACCAAGATTATGATACGGTGTTTGATAATGTTGCAGATATTATAGGTGAAGGTAATGCCGGGTATACTGCGGGGCCGGTTTATGCAATGGCGATTCGCGATGATAGCAAAGAAGCCGGTTCGTTATCATTTAGCAATTCTACGGTAATGGTTGATGGTTCAACGATAGACGCAAATACAATATCGATTACAAATGGTTCCGCATTGACATTTGTGAAACAAGATCATAGCAAGTTGGGCGCATTTTTAGAAGGTGTAATAGATTCTGATGGTAACACAACATTGACCGCCGACACGATAACGGTGAATGCATCGCAATTTAATGTAAACAGCGGTGCCACATTAAATATTACTACAACCGATACAGAAACAGACACGACATTTAGTAATTTGTCTACTGACAAAGGTGCGTTGTCTGTTATAGATGGTTCTGCGCACATCGGTGGCGACACATTGGTGTTTAACAACAATACATCATCGTCACATGGTGCCGGTTTGTATTACAAAGAAACAACAACCGGTTTAGATTCATCGGTTGTATTGGATGCCGAGAATATAACATTTAGCAATAATACATCGAATTATTCGGCCAGCAGCGGTGGCGCCGTATTCAATTCTGGTGGTGATGTTTCGATTTTGGGTGATACCAACACATTTACAGGGAATCAAATTTTGGGAACAGATGTTGACGAGAAACTGTTTAAACGTGGTGGTGGTGCAATTGCAAACCAATCTTATGAAACAGAAGCGCCTTCGGACAAGCAACCATTGGATGCCACAATGGTTATCGGAACGGCAAATAGTGTGAACACCTTCACGGGCAACACTTCGTCTATGAATGGTGGTGCAATTATGAACCGTGCGGTTGATACCGATGGTAATGCCACTTTGACCATCAACGGCACAACAACGTTTAGTGGCAATACCGCGACATTAAATGGTGGTGCAATTTATAATGTTCAACGTGACGGTAAAACCGCAACAGTTAATTTGAATAATGGGACATATACCTTTACCCAAAACACCGCAGATGGTAAAGGTGGTGCGATTTACAACGAAGGTGCGTTGACGTTGAACAACACAACGTTCGGTGGTGAAAGTGCTGCATTGGGTAACACGGCAATGCAGGGTGGTGCGATTTATAACACGGGAACTATGACATTTGATGGCGGTGTATCATTTTTGAATAATAATAGCGAGGCGGTTACCAACAGTAAAGCTGCTGCGATATTCAATACGGCTGGATCAACGATGACATTTAACGATGATGCGACGTTTACAGGTAACAAAGCGGACAAAGGTGGTGCTATAGTTAACAATGGTACAATGACTTTTGATGCGGATTCTACATACCTGTTTTCCGGAAATTCATCAAAGAGTAGTGTTGGTGGTGGTGCGATAAAGAATGGAAGCACTGGTGATATCACAATAACCGCAAAAACAACATTTGATAATAATACTGCTGGAACATCTAGCAAACAAGATGGTGGGGCAATCTCTAATAATGGGACTTTGACCGTTAATGGAACATCAGCCGATAAAGTTGTGTTCTCTAATAACACTGCATTAAGGGGTGGTGCGATCTTTAATGACGCCACAGCAGGTAATGCTACAATTAGTAATGCATTGTTTGATTCAAATGTTTCTGCTGGTTCTGTGCTTAGTGCAGCCGGTGGGGCAATTGCTAATCGAAATACGGCCACAATTATCGATTCTAACTTCATCAATAATACCACGGTTTCAGGAGATGGTGGTGCAATATATAACAATGCTACTACTGGATCTCATGGGACTAATGCTGTTTTGACTATTAAAGCTGTTGGCGACAATGTTTTGTTTGACAATAACAAGGCAAAATATGGTACCGCAAACGAATTTGCAAATGATATTTCAAACAAAGGTGGCGATGGCACCCACACAGCAACACTTAACCTGAATGCTGCAAACGGTAAATCAATAACGTTGAATGGTGGTATTACAGGCGCTTCAAGTAAAAAAGCATTCAGTATAGTCAATATTAATAATGATGGGACAAGTACTGGAACGGTTGATATTGCAGGGGATTTGAAATACCAAACTGTTGCGGTCGATGCCGGTGAATTACATTTGTCCAAATCTGGCGCATCCAATGATTTGACTGATTCAACAATTACTGTTGCCGATGGCGCGTATATCAATACAATCAATGATTATATTGATGATTACACATCATTTATTACCTTGCAAAATGGTGCAAATATCAAGGGTGATATTGACTTTACAGCGGGCACAGCCGATACATATGCGTCAACTGGTGCGGCATCCGTTAACTATAAAGTTGGTAACTTAATTGGTGCTGTGGGTAATGGATCCAAAAATATTCAGGTTGCATCCTATGGAACAACTGTCAATAAAGATGGATTTGCGTGGGCTAATTCTGCCGATGGTTTGTCTTTGACATCGTCTGGGGCGGCCGATGGTATGATCACAGTAACCGGTTTAGCGGGTGGTATTGCCCAGGCGGCCGATGTGTCAGCAACTGTTAGTGAAGTTGATTATAATTTGACAGCAAATGAAACATTGTCAACCGCCAAGACATTACAAAACAGCTTTACATTGAACGGTGACGGTACAGATGTGGCAGACAAAGGTTTGACTTTGGCGGCTAATTTGGGAACAACCGCCGGTGCCGATGTAGAAATCAATGATTTGAAATTGGCTGGTACGGGCAGTTTGAATAATGCATCCGGTGCAACTATGCGTATCAATAATTCGTTGGTTGACGTTGATTTGAACAATGCTGGGATTTTGATGTCTGACCCGACGACATATACCGGAACGGTAACGAACAGTGGGTTTGCTAGTTTCGATGCCGATACATTTACAGGTACGGCCGTCTTGGCAAACAGTGGAACCGCTTCGTTGGCAAACGGTGTGACATTTGAAACAGGCGCAACGATTACAGGTGCGGGTACCACAAGTTTGGCGGGTGGTGTTATGCACTTTAATGACACAGCAAACACCAATACCATCAATGTTGCCAGTGGTGCAAACTTTGACGGCACAATCATTGGTGGGGCAATCAATACTCAAAACGGTATGATGGATGTGATTGCCGGGGCAATCAATGGTATGGATGTCGCATTGGATGTTAATACAACCGCGGGTACAAGTGATACATTTGCTGGTGTAACATCTTCAACAATCACATCGTTGAATGTATCCGGGGCATATGGTACTACGAATACAGCGGAGGTTACGGTAGATTCCGGCTTGTCACTTGATTCAGATGCCGTAATCAACGGTGGTTACTATACCAAGGTTGTACAAGATGGGGCGAAACTGGTGTTCAGTGACAAGTTGATAAATGAAAGTGGTCTGTATAGCAGATTAGGATCCTGGACGGGTGGCAACTATATCAAGGCAAATGTTGATATGGCTAACGCCGCCGATGCAGATCATTTAACGGTTGGCCAGGCGTTACAAGCATTGGATACCGCGGTTAATGGCAAGCAAGCAGCTATCGTAGATAGTGCAACAATTGCGGCCAATACTTCGGGCGGATTTGATGTAGTCGCGGGTTCAATTGGTGCAACACAATTGGCGGCTAATTCGGTTGCGTCAACCAATATTATTGATGGAACAATTGTTAATGCCGATATTGCAACTGGAACAATAACCACGGATAGATTGGCAAATCAAAATGTTTCACAATTTATCAATAATGCGGGTTATCAAAATGCAACCCAGGTTAGCGATGCGATAACGACTGCGTTGGCAAATGGTACCGATGCATACCAAACCGCATCTCAGGTTAATACCACGGTTGGCGGTGCGATTACGAATGCACTTGGTGATGGTGGCGCGGTTGCAAACGCGATTGCCGCGGCGACAACAATGACGGATGATGGTAATCCAGGAACATCGTTGTACAACAACTTTGCAGAAGGTGTGTCTGTAACGAACGCAATTGCAAGTATAGATGCGGCGATTGGAACAACAACAACAGGCGCGCATGTATTGGCCACAAACAGTGTAGGGCAAAATATCAATGCGTTGGATACCGCATTGAGTACAGCCGAAGCCAATATTGATGCGAACACCGCGGCAATTGCGACATTGAATGCCGGCGAAGATGTTGCGGGTTCTGTCAGAAACATTATAAAATCGTATGCTTTTGCTGGTGCAGAAGGGGCGTACGAATATGCAGAAAAACTTGTTGATACTTTGGATGAAAATTTATCAGCAGGTATCGCAAGTGCAGTTGCATTGTCATCGGTCGCGGTGTCTGATGTTCGCCGTGGCGAAATGTCGGTTGGCGCGGGTTATGGGTACTTTAACGGTCAATCCGCCGCCGCGTTTGGTGCCGCGATGGGTATTTCAAACAGATGGTCTGTTAATGCCGGTGCCGGTGTATCAGGATATGATGTATCGTTCCGCGCAGGTACAAACTATAAATTCAAATTGTTCTAAAACAATATTGGAATTTAACAAAAATTGCCTTGGATTTATCCAGGGCGTTTTTGTTTGATGTGCTATAAATACTTGAATATATTATGCGACCTTTTTCATGCCGGTCTTGATATTGCGTACATATTTACGCAGTTCATCAATGGATACCAATTGCCCATCGCGTTTTTCGGCCGACCAATAATCCCACCCATTATAACTGGTGCAATGTTGGATGCGTGCCGCCATAACATGAATGGATGCCTTGCCATATAAACTATGAACCAGGTTTCCATCGGACGCTATCATGACGCGTTCGCCCTTTGGACTTACCAATGTTTGACCGACATAGAGCAAACCACCTTCAATAAGTTCGCTAAATGCGACACGAACCTCGTCGCGTTTTGGTTTGGATACTTCTATGGTTGATAAATCAACAGGTGTTACATTGGCAACGCGTTCACGTGCCGCCATAACATAAGATTCTTCGCGGTCAATGCCAATAAATTGCCGACCTAATTCACGTGCAACGGCGGCGGTTGTTCCAGAACCAACGAATGGATCCAAAATAATATCGCCGGGTTTGGTGGATGCCAAAATTACCCGACGCAATAAATCCATTGGTTTTTGTGTGTTATGCAAGCTTTTGCCGGTTGCATCTTTTAGACGTTCTTCGCCCAAACAAATGTTCATTTCCCAATCAGAACGCATCTGTTTGCCACCATTAAGCCGTTTCATCGTTTCATAATTAAATGTGTATTTTCCCGTTTTTTGCGGGGTCGCCCAAATAAGTGTTTCATGTGCGTTTGTAAAACGCGTGCCACGAAAGTTCGGCATAGGATTTGTTTTTACCCATACAATATCATTTAAAACCCAAAATCCAAGTTCTTGCAAAATGGCACCAATCTGAAAGATATTGTGATATGTTCCGATAACCCACATCGCACCATCAGGTCGCAATACACGTTTGCATTCGGCAATCCATTCACGTGAAAATTTATTATATTCCGCCAGTGATGCAAAGGAATCCCAGTTGTCACGAACAGCACGTGCGGCCGTTTGATCTTCGGGGCGGTAAAGTGTTTTCTGACCCAATTGCAAATTATATGGGGAATCAGCAAATACAGCATCAACAGATGCGTCGGGAATCCCGCGCATAATATCTATACAGTCGCCAATTAAAATTTGGTTCAGGTATTTATCCATTCTCTACTGCCATATCAAGACAATTATATCATATTTTCACACTGAAAAATTCGCGGTTAGGGCACGAAAAGATAAAAAAAGGTCTTGATTTTTTCAAAAAAAGCAAATTTTTGAGAATAAAATTGCTTTACACCGAACGAATAGATTGCTAAATTATCAGGTATGAGATGTCCATACTGTAATTATGCTGATAGCAGAGTGGCGGATTCGCGCCCTGATATGGAAAGCGGAACTATTCGCCGCCGCCGCGTGTGCAATCAATGTGGTGCAAAATTCACAACGGTTGAACGTGTTCAAATGCGTGATTTGGTGGTCCGTAAGAATAGCGGTAAAACCGAACCTTTTGATCGTGATAAACTGCGTCGCAGTATAAAGTTGGCATGTCATAACCGCGAAGTCGGGGATGAACAAATTGAACGCCTTGTTGCATCAATTCAGCGCAGATTAGAAACAGATACCGCAGATGATATGGTCACTAGTGCCCAAATCGGAGAAATGGTTTCTGATTCGTTATTGAATTTGGATCCGATTGCGTTTGTGCGTTTCGTTTCTGTGTATCGCAAGTTTTCAAAAATATCCGACTTTAAAAAGATTATAGATACTATCCCAGAGGTTACCGACGAAACGATTGTTTGCAAATTGCCAAAAACTACACTTTTCTAGGGATTAATGATGAAAAAAATTGTTGCCTTCATTTTTACCTTGTTCGTGCCGGTTGCATTATGCGCGTCGCCAACAATTGATGTTTTGTCAGATGTGGACGAAAGTTTGTATTCGCAAATCTTTATGTTGCAAGATAGCGAGAAATTTCCAACCGCACAAAAATTGGAACACCAGGTTTCAGATCCTATTCTGATGAACGAGGTTTTATATCAACGTTATTTTTCAAAAACATATCATACCAAGGGCGCAGAAGTTCAAGCATGGCTGAATAAGTATAATGATATGCCGGGTGCCGCGCGTATGGAAAAATTGGCAAAATTAAAAAAGGTTAATGTGAAATCTGCACGTGTGCCAAGTATGTTGACCGGCGGAATGTCTATTGAAACGGCACAGTCGGAAACATGGACGGCAAAACAGTATTCGGGTTCAACGGATAAAAGTATCACAAAATTCAAAAAGGCGATTCGTTCAGGCAGCACAAAAACCGCACGCACAATATTGGAAGACAAATCATTTAAAAGAAAATTAGATGATTCAGATTATGGTCGTCTTGCAGGCCGTTTGTCATATGTATATTATACAAATGGTGAATATGAATTGGCAAAAAAATGGGGGTTTGTTGCATCGGATGCAGAATCTGAATACGGTCTGTGGACGATGGGTTTGTTGTATTTCAAAGAACAAAAATACCAAGAAAGCGAAAAGTATTTTAGCAGAATTTTAAAATTAAAACAGATTAACAACGCACGCAAGACCGAGGCAGCGTTTTGGGCGGGACGTGCCGCCAGTATGCGTGATGAACGGTCCAAGGCACGCGAATACTGGGAAATCGCGGCGGCGCATCCAATGGCATTTTATGGGGCGTTGGCGGCGACTATGATGGGAAATGTTCCAGAATACGAATTTTTTGAACAAGAGTTTACAGACGAAGATGTTGAAGAAGTGCGTCGCGATAAATACGGCAAAATGGCATTGGCATTGTTACAATTGAACCGTCGTGATCGTGCCGAAGAATACCTTAAATACATGATTACATCAAAGGTATCAGATAGAAATTTGCACGCGATAAATGCAATTGCAACGGCATATGGTTTGCCACGTGTGGCGATTCAGGCGTCTGGGGTTATTCGTGACAGGGGAATTTTGGAAATAGATGACGATGTAATTTATACGGCACAATATCCGTTGCCAGATTGGGAACCAATGGGTGGTTGGTCAATTGACAGGGCATTGTTATTGGCTATTACTAAACAGGAAAGTGGGTTTCGTGCAAATGCAAAGTCGGGCGCAGGTGCAAATGGGTTAATGCAAATTATGCCAAGTACGGCAAAGCGTGTCGCACGTGCGCAAAAGGTTAAAATGTCAGACATAGATATGTCAAATCCGGAACATAATATGTTCCTTGGGCAACAGTATATTATTGATTTATTGATGCACCCGATGGTTAACAATAATATTATAAAAATGCTAATTGCATATAACGCGGGTATGGGCTCGCTTGTGAAATTTGAAAAGTCATTTGATACCAAAGATCCGTTGCTATATATTGAAAGTTTCCCAGCGTATGAAACGCGTGGATATATAAAGCGTGTTATGGCAAATATGTGGTTATATCGTGCGCGTTTGAATCAACCACTTACCACATTAAAGGCCTTGGCAGATTCTGATTGGCCACTGTATAACAGTGAAGACGAATATGTGCGTGTGGATGAAATACCGTATTCAATTTAGGTGTGCAGATGGTTGCAATTGCAGATTTTTCAATTGAAAATGAAATTGATTTGAATTTTATTGCCGGTGTGGACGAAGCAGGGCGGGGTCCCCTGTGTGGCCCAGTTGTTGCAGCGGCGGTAATTTTTCCGAATCGCAATATTGAAATTCCGGTGGTAATAAGGGATTCAAAAAAAATGTCGGCATCACAAAGGGCGCTTGCATATAATTGGATAACACAGAATACTATTTGGGCGACCGGTCAATGCAGCCCAGCGGAAATAGATGAATTAAATATACTGTGGGCATCTATGCGTGCGATGGAAAGGGCGGTGGCGGCATTGACGCAATGTCCAAATATCTGTTTGATTGACGGAAATCGTGTGCCAAAGAATTTACAGGGCAGGGCGGTTGTAAAAGGTGATGCAAAATCGCTTTCTATTGCGGCGGCATCCATTTTGGCCAAGGAAACGCGTGATAAAATTATGCATGACCTGTCGGTTCAATACCCCGAATATAAATGGGATAAAAATGCGGGTTACCCAACCGCAGAACATTTATCGGCAATTGAAAAATATGGTGTGACAGAACACCACCGGAAAACATTCGGGCCTGTGAAAAATGCCTTAAAATCCGGCGAAAAATCTTGATTTTTTCGTTGCTTTTGTTATGATTTTGATGCCAAAAATAAAAGGGATATTATGTCAGAAGAAAAGGAAACAACAAAATCTACATTTGTTACACTAACTAACCGGCCAAAGGGTTCGGAAAAACCAGAAACAATAAATTGTGGTGAAATAACCGCAGAACAAAAAAATAAATTTTTTGAGGCGATTATTCCATACAACCCCGAAACAATGAATGGTTGTAATAAAAGTTGTGGATTTAATGTGTATTATGGTCCTCTGGTTTCTTATGTCAGTCCATATTCCGCAACACACACAGTCGCACAGAATAGTAATCATCTAAAGAATGAAGGAAATGAAATAATTATAGAAATGGTGCCTATTACCACACATGAATGTGGTTCTTGGGCAAACTATCATTGTCCATCATGTTTAGAAAAAGGTGAATGTAAATCGCGATTTGTTATACAATATGTCGGTATGTTATTGTTTCCTGAGAAATATAAAAAGCAAAGATAAGAGAGGATATTAAAATGTCAGAAAATTTATTTGCGGACAAGATAGATGTAAAGCCAATTGTTTTTGTTAATCATTCACCAAAAATTAGCGCAGAGGCGTGGGCGGCGTTATGTTATGCATTAAATCAACGGCGACCGTTTTGCAGTAAAGATTCTGAACCACAATATTTTATTATGCCCCAACCACATCGTGAATATGGTGCATAAACATCATTAAAAATACGGAAAGGAGAAAACATGAAACTTCGTGATTTAAGTGGAATAAATTTGCGCGGGAAATATGTATTGCTGCGCGACGATTTTAATGTACAAATTGTTGATGGAAAAATTACCGAAGGATTTCGCATTGAACGCAGTATGCCAACTATAGATTTCTTGCGTAATGCGGGTGCGCGGGTTGCAATAGTATCGCACTTGGGGCGACCAAAGGGCGTGCGCGATATGAAATATAGTTTGCGCGGGGTTGCGGAATATATGAAATTGCCGTTGATTGAAGATTGTCTGGATAAATCGTTTTTGGCGAATATGAAGGACGGTGATGTCGTGTTGTTGGAAAATGTTCGTTTCTATCCTGGTGAAGAAACCAATGATAAAGAATTTGCGCGCACATTGGCGGATGGGTTTGATTTGTTCGTAAATGATGCGTTCGCGGTGTCGCATCGCGCACACGCCAGTACGGTTGGTGTTACGGAATTTCTGCCGTCATATGCAGGAATGTTGTTAAACAGTGAAATTGAAAATATCACGCGGGTTATGGAAAATCCAAAACACCCGGTTTTATCCATTGTTGCCGGTTCCAAGGTTTCAACCAAAATTGGTGTGTTGCGTGCATTGATAAAATTGTCGGATACAGTAATTGTTGGTGGGGCATTGGGAACGACATTTAATTATGCGATGGGTGCGCCTGTTGGTAATTCATTGTATGAACCCGACCAGAAAGAAAATGCACTTTCTATTATGGAATATGCACGCGAAAATAATTGTCGGTTTTTGATTCCGCTGGACAAAGGTGTTGGTCCAGAATTTAAAATTGATGCGCCACGCACCGATAAAGATATAAACGATATTTTGCCAGACGATGTTATCATTGACGGTGGGCCAAAGACCGCGGCACGCGATGTTGATGAAATAGGGCGTGCGGCAACGGTTATTTGGAACGGAACCGTTGGTATGGCGGAATGGATGCCGACATGGTCGCATGGTTCGTTTGCAATTGCGCGCGCAATCGCCGAAAATACGCGTAATGGAAAACTGCATAGTATTGTTGGTGGTGGCGATACGGTCGCGGCATTGGATGCGTGTGGTGTGATGGATGATATAACCTATGTTTCCACCGGCGGTGGCGCATTTTTAGAGTTCATAGAAGGTCGCGAATTGCCTGGAATTAAAGTACTTGAAGCATAAATTTTGGCTTGCGTTTGACGTTTATACAAATTATAATTTTGTGAATTCAAAACAAAGGAAGTGTAAATGACAAAAGCAAAAAGGACAAAAACATTGAAAAGACCAGATGCGGTCAAAGTTAAACAAATTGCGGCAACAAATGTTGATCCGATAACTTTGGCCTCGCATGCGGCGCGTACATGTTATGCCGCGGATGTGCCAGAATTAGGTGAAATCATAGACGTTGAAAATCGTTTGTTTAGAACAGGTCATCATTCAACACTGGAACACAACTATTACACATTTAACATAGATGGAATTCCGGTTTCCAGTATGGTGTTCGGTTTGCATTTAACTGCGCCGTTTTATAATACTGATCAACGGTCTGGCCGTTTTTCAAAAATGTATGATAATCCCGATATGAATGAAATCGAAAATATATTGTACACATACTATCCAGATTTATGGGGTTCCCAGGTAGAAAAAATAAAAGATTTTATTCAAACAGGTCTTGATGTTTATGCTTTCAGCAAAGATCGTGTAACCGATATTGCACGCGATGCGATTAAGAAAGAACGTCCGCATGCGTCTGCAAAATATATTGAGCAGAACGCACCAAAATTTGCCCAGGAACAATTGCGTATGTTCATTTCTATGATTGCGCCAACCGCATTGGATTGGACAGTTGATTTGCCAACAATCGCGGCGTTTTATCGGACGGCATGGACACGCCCAATGCGTGATACAATGGATAAAATCGTTGAATTGGTCAAGAAAGATCAAAAGACCAAGGCGAATAAAAAGAATCATGAAATTCAAAATAAAAACATTGATGACATTTCATATATGTTTAATGCGGATGCACGCGGAACAACGGATTGGACACCAGAATTTCCAGGCTACAAGGGTGTAAAAACACGTCCGGAATTTGAATTAGTTGATTTCTATTATGATAACGAAGCATTTACAGAAAATAATGCAAACGATATGGTTGATACTTTGCAGTTCTCACCAAACACAATGGATAATTCATTGGGATATATCCATAGTCGTATTCATGTTGATGCGGGTGCAACAATGGGGCAAGATCAACGCCACCGCAGTATCAAACGTTCAAAGCCGAAATTTACGGGATACTTTTATTTGCCACCGTTGTTGAATGCGGCGAATTTGGAACCAGCAGCTAATGAATTTATGCAAAAATACGAAGCGTTGTATAATGATCCAAATTTAGATAAAAGTTTATTGGGGATGATTGCACCGTATGGATTGATGGTGCAATATGATAAACGTGCCGATTTGAATGCACTTATTCACGAGCAGGGCAAACGCACATGCTGGTGCGCGCAAGAGGCGATATATCATATATCATGTGATTTGCGTCGTGATTTGGGCCAAGAAATTGGAGCAAATGCGAAACTGATGAAATACCTGACACCGCCATGTTTAAGCATGGGTAAATGCCCCGAAGGACCACGCACATGTGGGCGCGATTTGGTTGCCGCAATGCGCGAAGGGTATTTCCAAAAACGGCGTGTGTAATGATTTCAAATGCATACGATTTTCATCAATTGCGTCGGGCATTTATAATGATGCCCGACGGTAATTTATTAATTGCACCAAAAAATACAGATTTGTCGCATGAACAAATGCTAAACAATATTGGCATGGTGGGCGAAGATGTTCCAAAGTTTTTGACAACAATTCCGCGTGGGTATTTTATGAACGGTGAATTATGCGTGTACCAAGGGTTTGATATGACGCCGGGTGCAATATGGCGTGTGCCAATTGAAAGTTATGATATAGTTCGCCGGTTTATACCAAAATTGCATCGGGAATTTGCCATTACAGACAATACAAATTTATACCTTGGGGTGCGTGTCGGCAAGGTCGGAACAATTTGGGATAAACTGTATAAAACAACGATTGGTGCATTTATGCGATAGGTTATAAAAAACAGGGGCAATTATGTCCCCGTTTCAATTTCAAATGCAAAATTTTTAATTACTATGCGGTACGTATGTGCCACTTAATGTATTTATGCGCCACAATGTTCCATCTGCGTCATCTATGCGTTCAAGGTGGTTGTTTAATCCGGTTTGAACAGCGGCATTTACAGTTTTTGCCTCTACCAAATGTTTTTGTGTTGTTGAATTATATGCACCTGTTTCTTGATATACGCCCTTTTCACCAACGGTTCCGGCGCTTGTTGTGTATGTAACAACACTTTCGGTAAGGCCCGTTCCACGTTTTGGAATGTTGTCTTGCTTTTTGCCCAATTCGGTGGTGACGTAACTGACAGATGTGACGGTGGTATCACCAGCGGCATTTACGACGCCCACGAAACCGAGCGTTCCGATAATAATTGCCGATAATACTATCTTGTGCATAATACCCCCCAAATTTGCTATTTTTATCATAGGCATTTTATCAAAAACCCATAAAAGCGTCAAGGGTAATTGTCGGGATTAAAACCAAAAGAAAAAGGCGGAAATAGATATCCCGCCTTTGTTGGTTATAATCGGGTCATTATTTTACAAAACGATCATATGTTTTTTCATTTATCTTCATTGGATATTTGCGTCCAAGGTATGAATCATAATCTGCCTGGATATGTTTTTTAGACAGATTCTTGACATCGGTTGTCAATGCTTCCAATTTTTTATCGTCTTGTTGTGGAACCTTTTCATCGGCGACATGCATAACATAAAATGCATCTTTGTCTTCTATGATAGAATTATCACCAATATTTTTATGGAACGCCGCGGTCAGAACCGTCAATGCCGCCCCGTCGGTACGTGTGACCTTGGTATTTTTGCCCCCTTCTAATTTTCCAGTTTTGTTTAGGGCAACCAATAATTCATTGGCGCGAACGTATGCGGCCTTGCGCTGTTCGGCGTGCGCCCATTCGGTTGTGATATCTTTTTTGACAGAATCAAATTCCGCGTCATGTTCTGGATTTATCTTGTCAACACGAACGATAATGAATCCTTTTTTGGTTTCAATAAGTTCGCTTTCAATACCTTCGTCCATGGCAAATATGCGCGCCATCATTGCATCGTCAATATGTTTGTCGTCTGGCAATTTTGCAGACACCAATTTATCAAGGTGTTTGTAATTTGCCTTGTGCTTTTTCGCAGCATCTGCGAAGTTGGCACCACCGATAATATCGTCTTCTAATTGTTGCGCGGCCTTTAAACCCAATTCGTATTCATCAGGTTTGTCCATTTCAGCATCAATCATCACGTATGACACATCACGCGATTCGGCAACGCGATGTGGATTCTGTTTATAAAATTCGCGTAATTCTTGGTCGGTTGGTGTGGCAATTTTGAAATCAGAAAATTTTACCGTCGCCAAATCAATTGTTCTTGATGCATTACGCGCATTATAAGTCGCCAAAATCGCAAATTTTGGTGTTTGCATTTCGGTTTCAATAGGTGTTTTAACCATATTGTTTAATGCCTTCATACGAAAATCTTCAATGATATCCGATTCGGTCAGGCCCGAATTGCTTAAAACAATATCGTATGCTTCTGGCGAGAATTTGCCATTAGATTGAAATTGTGGAACCGCACGAATTTCATTTGCAATATAATGGTCAGATACAACATAGCCCAAATCACGTGCGTGATGTTCCATCCGTTTCAAAGAAGCAATATCTTGGATAACCCTTGCCTGAAACGCGGCCATTGCATTTGGATCGGTATAAAGTGTACGCTGTTCATCACGCGATAATTTATCCTTTTCCGCGGATTTCATAGAGTTGTACTGATTGATAGATATCTTTTCACCGCCAATGCGCATCAGCGTTGTATCAGAAGAGGTAAGACCAAATATCCATTCGGCAACACCCCAACCGACAAATGAAAAGATAAGAACCCACATTAAAATCTTTGCAACAGGTTTATCTGCCGCATTGCGTAAATATTCTAGCATTTTGTCCCCTTTTGCGATAACATAGCAAAATATATCGTAAAAATGCAACGGAAAAAAGGAAAAAAAATGAAAATAATTGCAGGAAACTGGAAAATGAACGGGTCGCATGCGGCCTTACATCAAATAATGGACGAATTGGCGACAATAAAGACCGAAAACAAGGTGTTGTTGTGCGTTCCATACACTATGTTGGATGTGAAATCCAATGATGTGGTGCAAATCGGCGCCCAAGATGTTAGTGCACATGAACGTGGGGCATATACTGGCGAAGTATCGGGGGCAATGCTGGCCGAGGTTGGTGCGAAATATGTGATTGTTGGGCATAGTGAACGCCGTATGTATCACGATGAAACAAATGATATCGTTCGTGCCAAGGCGCAAATGGCACTGGCAAACGGAATAACCCCAATTATATGTGTCGGTGAAACAATGGATGAAAAACGTGCCGGCAAAACATTTGATGTTATTACATCGGGGGTGCGTGAATCTGTACCCGAAGGTGTCCAAGATGATATTATTATCGCGTATGAACCGCGTTGGGCAATCGGTGCCGGAATCATCCCAGACCCCGAAGAAATCGCTGACGCCCATCGTGCCATTGCGGATACATTGGCATATATGGGACTGGATGGAACACCAATTTTGTATGGTGCCAGTGTTAATTCAGAAAATGTCGCGGGTATTGTGGCAATACCAAATGTTTCAGGCGTATTGGTTGGGGGGGCGTCCTTGAAACCAGAACAATTTATACCTATAATAGAGAATGTGAAATAACAAAAACAAAGATGAAGTTATGGAAGATACAAAAGAAGTAAAAGTTGAATCTGTGTCCATAAATAGTGCAAAAAAAGCACCAGCACAGGATGATAAAAAGGCCAAAAACGAATCGCCCAATGAACCTAAATTGGACGATTTGATGGCTGAATTGGCGGATACGCGTGATAAATATTTGCGGACGGCGGCGGAATTGGAAAATACACGTCGGCGTGCGGCGTTGGATGCGGAATCACGTGCGCGGTCGCGTGCAATGGGTGTTGCTGAAAAAATCTTGCCAGTGATGGATGCGGTGGATGCGGCATTAAAGCATAGTCCCGAAGACGAAGGGATTATGTCGTTGGCGCGGGCATTAAAATCATCATTTGATGAAATTGGTATTACCAAAATAGAATCTGTGGGACAACCGCTGAATCCTATGTTGCATAATGCGATTCAGGTCATAGATGCACCGGAAAATACTGCGTCGGGCACCATTGTTGAAGAAATGCAGTCCGGTTATATGTTTGGTGATACGGTGTTGCGTACGGCAATGGTCGTTGTCGCAAAATAAAATTTGGCGCATGTTTGCGAACCCGCATTTTATGTGGTATAATTGTAAGTAATCAAAAAGATAAGGATATAGTTATGTCATTGATACCTGTTGTAATTGAAGAATCGCCACGCGGTGAACGTTCTTTTGATATTTATTCACGTTTATTGCGTGATCGTATTGTTATGATAAATGGCGAAATTGAACCCCAGATGGCAACCGCAGTTGTGGCACAATTGCTGTTCTTGGAATCGGAAAATCCAAATGCGGACATATCGCTGTATATTAACAGCCCAGGCGGTGATATCGCATCAGGGTGGGCGATTATGGATACGATGAATTATATAAAATCGCCGGTTTCAACAATTGGTATGGGATTGGTTGCATCCATGGCTTCTGTATTGTTGGCGGCGGGTGAAAAAGGTAAACGTTTTGCACTGCCAAATGCCGAAATTATGATTCATCAGCCATTGGGTGGTCTGCAGGGGCAGGCGACAGATATGGAAATCGGTATGCGCAAAATGCAAATGGTTAAAGAAACATTGACCAAGCAAATGGCGGAATTTACCGGTAAAAAAGTTAAAGAAGTTCACGATGCGATGGAACGTGATAATTGGATGACACCACCGCAGGCCAAAGATTTTGGTATTATAGATAAGGTTTTAACAAGAAAATAATTATCAAAGTACAGGTTGTATAAAATGAGTGAAGATAAAAAAACACCAGATTCCAAAGAACAACAGCAGTTTTGCAGTTTCTGTGGCAAGGCAGTTTACGAAGTAAAAAAATTGGTCAGTGGCCGTAATGTCTGCATTTGTGATGAATGTATCGCGCTGTGCAATGATATCATGGCGGATGATATGCGGACCGAGGTTACACGTGATGTAGAAAAATTGCCAACACCGTCCCAGATTTATAATTTCTTGAACGAATATATCATCGGTCAGGAATCTGCAAAGCGTACTTTGGCGGTTGCGGTTTATAATCACTATAAACGGCACAGTGTTGCGATATCTTCAAATGTCGAAATTCAAAAATCAAATGTGTTGCTGATTGGACCAACGGGAACCGGAAAAACACTATTTGCACAAACGCTTGCACGTATGTTGGATGTGCCATTTGCAATTGCAGATGCGACCACTTTGACCGAGGCCGGATATGTCGGCGATGACGTGGAAAGTGTTTTGACACAATTGTTGCACAATGCCAATTTTGACGTTGAAAAGGCGCAACGCGGAATCGTCTATATTGACGAAATAGACAAGATTGCGCGTAAATCTGAAAATCCATCATTAACACGTGATGTGTCGGGCGAAGGTGTTCAACAAGCATTGTTGAAATTGGTTGAAGGAACGGTCGCCAATGTATCGGCCAGTGGTGCCGGACGTAAACACCCAGGCGAAGCGACGGTGCGTTTGGATACCTCCAAGATATTGTTCATATGTGGCGGTGCGTTTGATGGGTTGAATAAAATTATTGCAAATCGTAAATGTGAACGTGCCGGCATCGGTTTTGGTGCAGAAGTTGCATCTAAGAAAGAACGCGAATCTAAAAATTATACCGCCGATGTACAACCCGAAGATTTGGTAAAATTTGGGATTATTCCAGAATTGGTTGGTCGTTTGCCAGTTGTTGCAACATTAACTGATTTGGACGAAGATGCGTTGGTGCGTATTTTGACAGAACCCAAAAATGCGATTGTTAAACAGTATGTTGCGATGTTGGAAATGGACAATGTGAAACTGACCATAACACCCGATGGATTACGTGAAATTGCCCAGATGGCATTGGTGCGTAAAACGGGTGCACGTGGGTTGCGCAGCATATTGGAAAGGATTCTTTTGGAACCGATGTTTAACGCACCAGACAAGGCGGATTTGGCGGAAATTGTGATAGATAAAAATGTCGTCACGGGCAAGAAAGCACCAATAGAAATATTGCGTGGTGCCAAAAAAGCCGCATAAGTTTTTGCTTTCGTTTGTGAATTAAAATTTTTATACAAGAATTGCGAAATTATCCCTTGCGGCGTGTTTTCATTTTTTGCTAGCATATATTATCGGAGATGAAAAAAGCGATAGTTTCTATTGTAATGTGCGCGTTTTGCGCGTGTTCTGCGTTGGCCGCGGGTCGTGGTGCTGACGCTGTTTCGCGTGGAACGACCACGGTTCAAGGCAGAAGTTCCAACAATGTTTCATCGCGTTCTGCAACAACCAAAGTTGTCACGCCGCGTGCGGTTTCATCGCGTTCCGCAACGGTCAAAACACGCGGTGATGCAACGCGCGTTCAAACCGCGCAAACGCGTGTGGCACGAACAGGGCGAAAAGTTGCCAGTAATTCAATGGCACGTGGCGCAATTACCGCGGCGGCAAGTGCAATGCGTCCAGCACGCAGTGCAAGGGCAACGGCACGTGCGGCGACCACCACAATCGCAAGTGTCTTTGATGAAGGGTACGAAGATTGCCAAACGGCATATTTTACCTGTATGGATCAGTTTTGTGCATTACAAAACGACACGTATCGTCGGTGTATTTGTTCATCAAAGTTAGAAACGGTCAAGGCACGTGAACGCGCATTGTCCCAGACATCTACGCAATTACAAGATTTCAAAGATTTAAACATAGATGCAATTCTTAAAACCCCTGCCGAAGTCAAGGCAATGTTGACGGCCAGCGAGGGCGAAGAGGCATATTCTAATACGCGTGATAAATCACAATCTATGAAACAAATTACCGCGATAAGCAACGTGTTGCAAAAAACGCGTAAAAATGCGATGTCTACATCGGGACAATTGGATGCCGGTGGTGATATTAAGCAAATATGGACAACAACTGATTTGATATCTGGTGCAAACATTGCGAATTTAACAGGTGAATCACTGTACAATGCGGTGCATTCACAATGTGCGGAATTGGTTCGGGACCAGTGTACGTCCGATCATGCGTTGAATATTGTTATGTCGGCATATGGTATGTATATTGAAAATGACTGCGCGACCCTGTTATCTGCATTGGATAAACAGTCAACAAGTGCAAATACCGCCATACGCCAGACAAATCGTGAAATGATGATTGCGCGGTTGGAAAATTATGATGCGCATAATTCGGCCGCGATAAACGAATGTATCGCAGGTGTGCGTGAAAGTCTGACCGCAGATACAGCATGCGGTGCAAATTATGTACATTGTCTTGATTTAACAGGGCGCTATTTGAATCGTGCTACTGGTGAACCAATTTATAGCGCGAATTTCTATGAACTGGATGGTCAGGTTTCACTTGCGGGCGATGTGTTGACCAGTGCGACGAACGTAAAAATAGTTGCGGAATTGAACAGAAAAAAAGAATTTGCAAAAAAGCAATTGGAAACATGTCGTGATATTGCGGACGAGGTATGGGATGAATTTATGCGGCAGGCGATAACAGAAATATACCAAGGTCAACAGGCCAAAATTCGCCAGGTTAAAAACGAATGTATGGATGTTGTTAATCAATGCTATGACAAGACAACACAGCAATTGCGTGATTATAGCAATATAGAAGAACAATCATTGTTGGGCGACAGATTAGAATTATCTGAAGAAATGTGCGAAGAAAAAATGAACACATGCAGTAATCTTTATGGTGGTGGTGCAACAGGATTGCAATTACTGGTTGAAGAAATGCGCAAGATTACCGATCAAAAAATCGCACAAAATTGCCTTGCATCATTAAAAGAGTATGCCAGCAAGTTGTGTCGTGTTCCAGGGTCCGATACATTACACAGTTATCCGTATGGTTGTCGTATTTATACGCCAGGCGATATATTATATGCAACTGATCCAGCATGCACATATATAAATAATCCAAGTTATGACAAAATAGACAAAATTAGACCTGATAATCCGTCTGTCACATCTTATGAATTGGATGATATTTGGACACAAATAACTGGTTCGTTGGGTGTTATTGGTAATTATATGTGCTGGGAAAACAGAACTTATGAATCTTGTAATGATGGATACTGGTTGTATGGTGGAAAATGCTATGTGTGTCCTGACAACTATGAATGCAGTGGTGGTGAAATTCGCGCCAGGGGGGCCACCGCTTCGCAGTGTGGCGACTATGTTGGTAGTTTATATCAAAAAATGGTTGTTTATGCATTACAATATTGTGTACGACCATCCGAGGCAAATAATACGATTCCGAACGAAGTTTTGGGTAATGTAAATATGATGATGGATTCTATTCGTGTTGATATGGCGGCAGAGTTGGCCAAAGAGTGCGATAGAATAGGGGGTGAATGGGTGACAGATTTTGAGAAAGCGTCCCCAGATTCATGCGACCCCAAGAATCCTGAGGATAAAAATGTGGATTTCTATGACGAAACCAACGCGAGTTTGTGTTGGGGATTGTGCAAGGCAAAACCCGAAGAAGAATCAGATGACCAAGGGGGAAATGCCGGCGGCAATGGCGATGGTGAAGGTTAAAAAAGGTTGCTAAAAAGCAACCTTTTTAAATGTTTTTATTGTTCTTGGGTTTCACCGGGCGCACGTTTGCGTTCAACAAATGTAATGCGACCCTTGGCCAAATCGTACGGTGTCATTTCAACACGGACGCGTTCACCGACGTTAACCCAAATACGCGCTTTGCGCATTTTACCGCATACCGTTGCCAAAATTTCGTGTCCATTATCCAATTTTACACGAAACATTGTATTTGGTAATTTGTCTTCAACCGTACCACTAAAAACTACAACATCATCTTTTGCCATATTTGTTCCTTGGGTTAGTTTTTGTAAATAATATGTTGATTGGCCAAAAAAATCAAGAATTTTTTGTTGCCCAAAGGGCTTTGTTCTGATAAAATTATATGAAAGATGTAGGAAGGAAAATATGAAGATAAATTATTTTGTCGTTCTGATGTTTGTTGTCCCATGCATTGCATTTGCTGCGGGACGAAACGGTGCACGGATTGGTATTCGCGGCGCATCTATGGCGTCTGGGAATAGTGCCCAAAAGGTTCAAAGTATTCCAAAGATAAAAAGTCCTGCGGTGGCAGAGGTTGTTGACGTGGTTACCGTAGACGAAGAACCCGAAGAAGAGGTTGTGGAAGAAGAACCGGAAAAATTGGACAGTGAAGAATGTCGCGATGAATATCGTGAATGTATGGATGAATTTTGCCTGCTTGATGAATCCGAAGGTGGTCGTTGTTCATGTTCTGACAAAATAAAACAATCAAAATCTTTGATTCAAGAAATTCAATCTATTCAGCAAGAAGCCGAAAAACTTTATACCGAAGGTGTTGAAAAGGAACGTTTGGGTGCCAAGGCGAAATTCGTAAAATTTGGTGAAAGTGAAAAGGCAAAAAAATCTTCGCGCGCATCGGGTGTGAATTTGGCGGCATGGATAAACGGAACCAGCAGCGAAAGTTTGTCTGCGGATGACGATATTGGTGATAACCTTTATTCTATGGCGGCCGACAGTTGCGAATATATATTAGAAAAATGTGATAGAAAACGTGGCGAAATGGAAGAAAAACTGTATCAACGCGAGGTCACAAAAGATTGTAAAACATTTAGTACATATTTGGCAGAACAGAAAATTGCCGCGCAATCTAACAAACGTACCGCCGAAGCCGCAGTACGTTCGGCAACACTGGATATGCTGGGGACCACAAATAAATACAATCGTGGTGAATGTTTATTGGCATATCGTGCGTGTATCGCGGACAAGGGTGGTTGTGGCGTGAATTTTGAAAATTGTTTGGATGCAAAATTATTGGCGCGTCGTGCCAATGCATGTGAAAATGTTTTGGATCAATGTATGGCGGTTAAAACATATGTTTTGGAAGATTGGCAAGATGAATCTAAACATATCTTGGCCGAAGCCGCGGTTTACAGTGATAAAAATATGCGTTTAACATGTTTGGCGCAAATTCAATCTTGTTTGGAAGATGGGTGCAGTACATCTACGAATACTGCGTGTTTGACCAATGTAAAGGTTGCCGCGGGTGTTTGTCCAATTATTACAGAATGTGAACAAAAGATTCCAGGTATCCAAGGGGCGATAAACGATAAATTGGCGGAATTGCGTACACGGTTCTGCCAGAACGATGTTGATAAATGTTTGCAAAGCAAATGCGGTGTAAATTATACGGCACCAGAATGCTTGGGTAAAAAAACATCAGAAATTGTTGCAATGTGTCCCCAGGGTATGTTTGCATCGTGCAAAGGTGAAAAATACTTTAACGTAATTGTACAATCAACCTTGTTGCAGATGGATTATCAAATGATGGAAAGTTGCAAGAATTATTATGCTGATGCACTTGGCAAGGTATGCGGTATGGATATGAATTGCCTACCGAGTAGTACGGTTGTAGAAGCGTTAAAGAAAACACCATCTGATATTGTAGAGATTGAAGATGAAGTTCGCACAGAAAGTAAAACCGCGGTTGATGCGTTCTTTAAAAGGTTTGAAACAGAAAAGACAGTTGATGCATGTAAGAGTTCACAACAGCCAACAGGTTCAGGTCGCAAGAGTTTGAAAGACACGATGTTTATGTTTACAAAACAGGCGGCAGAAATTGCGGCGGAAAATCGTTACATAGCAGATTTGCGAACCAAAGTTGCGGAACTTTCGCGTAAAGAAGATGTGAAAAAAGCAGAAGACACCTGCTATAAACTGTACCAGGTTGAAAAGAAACCAGAAGTGGCTGAAGGTGATACAAGTTCTTATTCATATATCCGTACCGTTTCGTTTGAACCATCGTTACGTAATTGCCATGTATGTCGTATGCAACGTGTATGCGAAATTGGTGGCGAATCCAAGGCGACATCCGCGTTAAAGGCGGCGGCCGGTGGTTTGACCGCGGGTGCATCGGTTGGAACGATGGCGTATGCCGGTTGGGGAACCGCGATTGGCGCCGTGGTTGGCGGTGTTGGTGCCGGGGTATTAGGTGCTATGTCTGGGGGTGAAAAAGAATTCTGTCAGGAACTGGAATCTTGCGAAGATATAAATATGTAAGGCATAAATATGAAATTACTGAAATTCGGTGCTTGTATTGTTGTTGCGGCATTGCCTTGTGCGGTGATTGCCGCAGTTGCAAAAAAACAATCAGCAATTCAGGACACTACGACCGTTCGGTCTAAGACCGAAGCCAAGGGTGTTTATTCCCAAGATTGTCATGATGAATATTATGGATGCATGGACCAATTTTGTATTTCTGAAAATATTGACGGTGGCAGTTGTTCATGCAGTAATAAATATGCGTCGTATGAACAAGAATTATCTAAAATAAATGAAATGCTGGCCGAGGCCGACAGAATAAAAACAGTAGAAGTTGAAAAAGTTAAACTTGGTGCCCAGGCGGATATCGTTTTTAATGGTGAACGCAGGTATGATTCCAAGGGTAATGTTATAAAAGCAGACGCAGGGCGGGCCGCGAATACCAAAACATCAAAGAAACAGGCGGCATTAAAGTTATTTGAAACAAAAATCGTGGATGATGACGAAGATGAAGATGACGATGATATCATGAGTAAAAAGGGTGCGGCGCTGTTCAAGGCGGCGGATGCAACCTGTACCGAACAGATAGCAGATTCTTGTTCAAAAGACCTTAAGATTTTGCGTCAAATGTACCAGCGTCAAATTGAATCTGATTGTCATGGATTCGCAAACAGCATAAAACAGAAAAAAAACGAAGCGCAAACGGCGATGAATTCGGCCGAAACAGATGTGCGCACCGCATTAAAAGAAAGTTTTGAAACGGCGAATAAATACAACCAGGGCGAATGCATGGTTGAATTCAAAAAATGTATGCAGACCGAAGACGCATGTGGCAGTGATTGGATAAATTGCGTGTCCATAATTGCATCTGAAAATATGCAAAATAAAAGTGCAACCAGTACAGTTGGAACCAAGGTTAAAACCACAGTTGCATACGATATAACACCATCTGTGTTGGAACGGTTAGAGGCCAAACGTTCAATATGTGAACGCGTCTTGGATCAGTGTATTGCGGTTCGTGATACTCTGTGGACGGCCTTCCTGCGCGAAGTGGCACCAACATTGAAAATTGCAGAACAAACCGCGGAATCTAATTTCCGTCAATCATGTTTAACCGAAATCGCAAATTGTATTCATACGGCATGTAAAGATGATATCGCAGGCAAGGGCGTTGCAACAATGGATTCGTGTTTATCACGACCAGATATGGCACGTTCGTTCTGCAAAATTCAAATTGATCCATGTGAACGTATGGAACCGCTGATTTGGGGATATGTGACAGATAAACTTGCAGGAATGCGTGTTGATGCATGTACCCAGGAAGTTAAAGATTGCTTTACAGATGATAGTCGTTGTGGCAAAGATTTTATGAATTGTATTGGTATGGATTACGAATTTATTCATGAAATGTGTCCACTGGATAAATTAGTTGTGTGTAAAGCAAATCGCAAGAATTTCAAAATGTCTGATTTGGATTCTATATTATCTGGGTTATATCTGAATATAGATAACAAAGCATTGGATAATTGCCAAAATATTCTTAATGCGAAAATGAACGAAATTTGCGGGTCAACCAGTGATTGTAACAGATTCGCTGCCGATGATTCAATTGGTGCCGGCAGCTTGCGTATGCAGAAAGATAAAAATGTTTATCGTATTACGGGGATGATATCTCTTGATTTATTGCCAATAGCGTCATCTGGTAAAGATGTGGGCAAGATAGATATCACAGATTATATGAAAAATGTGCGCGCCAATGCGGAAAAATTAAATGTTCCGAACCAAGATGCCATAATAGAAAGTATTGAAAGCGAATTAAAGAGTGTTGAAAATAAAATTAACAAAGTTATAGATTTGATATCTTCGGATACCAAGATTCAATACTGTGTAACGGGACGCAATTTGGCGCAAATTGTTGGTGAGAAAAACGCGCGGGTAACAAATGCAAGATTCCCACACCTGTTGGATGAAATAAAACAAAAGATTGCTGGGGCGGCATTGGATAAAGCCAAATTGAATTATCAAAATAAATATAATGAACTTTTATCCAAGGCAACCAAGGATGCGTCGGCGGATATCGCACAGTATTTGTGTCAGATGATGCCGTTTACGGGTGGAGGTCAGGCAAGTGATGTTAAGGACGAACAAATATCTCTTGCACCACCGTATGCGATTAGTTATGAAGTTGGAACGGGGTTGAATAATAAATTGTTGGCCCAGGGTGGACATGGTGTTTCTTCAACAACGGGGGCTACGCATGTAAGTAATTCAAATGCAAAACAGGCGAACGGCGTGGCCCAGGTCGCAGGCGCTATTATGTCAGGTGGTGTGTCTTTGGGGGTTGATGCGCTGTCTGGTGTTGGTGGAAAATCATCGTATGATGTTCCGGGTGGAACACGTGAAATGTGGGCAACATTTAATCGTGATACGCGTATATGCCATTTCTGCACATCAACAGTTACAAAGAATTGTACATCTACGTATAAACGTGGATTCTTGGGCATAGGCCAGAAGAGTGAGGTTAATTGTTCGGAATCAGAACCAAACGAAAAGTGTGAAGATATAGAAATGTAAAAAAAGGAAAATCCAATGGAAGCAGAAGTTGTAGATGGTGCCATCGGTAATGCCGTAGAGGCAGTGCAGGCCGTTCCAGAAAAAATTCAGGCCAGTGCCGAAACATTAAAGAATATGGTTTCATCATTGACCGGATTGGCGGTTGATTTTGGATTGAAACTGGTGGCGGCGATAGTTGTTTTGGTCGGAGGTATGTGGGTTGCAAAACGCATTGCCCGTTCATTTAAGCGTATGCTGTCGCGTCGTAATGCCGATGCATCGTTAGTATCGTTTTTGGGGTCGTTTGTAAACATACTATTGCGGATATTTGTTGTGATAATATCGTTGGCGACGGTTGGTGTTCAAATGACATCTATCGTTGCGGTTTTGGGCGCGGCATCGTTGGCGGTTGGTATGGCACTGTCGGGAACAATGCAGAATTTTGCCGGCGGAATAATTATTATGTTCTTAAAACCATTTAATGTTGGCGATGTTATTGTAACTGCTGATGGTAAAATGGGAACAGTTAAAAAAATTATGATTTTCTCAACAGAAATTCATACATTTGATAATCAGGTCATATTATTGCCAAACGGCGCGTTATCCAACAGTCAGATTACAAATCTGTCGGTAAATAACACGCGGCGTATGGATTTTACGGTTGCGATTTCGTATGGCGATAATGTTGACGCGGCGCGTAAAGAGATATTGGCCATACTGAAATCGGACAAAAGGATATTAAAAGATCCGGCACCAATTGTGTTTGTGTCTGATTTGGCGGATAGTGCGGTTGTACTTGGCGTGCGTTATTGGACATCGGCGGAAAATTATTTGCCAAGTCGTGGCGATATGTTGGAAGAAATTTACAATAAATTACCGAAAAAGAAAATACACTTTCCATTTCCGCAAATGGATGTGCATGTTAAAAAATAGTGTTTAGTGGGTAGTGTAAGTGGTTAGTGATTAGTGAAAATTTACAGGGCGCAAAACTGCGCCCTTGTTTTTTATATAAAAGTGGATACTAACATCCAAATAATTAGGATTATTATAAAAATAGTCCAAAAAGATGGTGGGGAATTTTCTTCGGTTTTACTTTTGGAAACATCAGGTTTATAAAAATGTAAAGTTTTAGATTCTTTTATCGTTTGTGCTGCTTTTTTTATGCTTTTTTTTGTTTTATA
>JAEEGK010006993.1_pt1 | contig 27004 bp, 29 predicted proteins | sample 8958771 | NCBI WGS metagenome assembly JAEEGK01 (sample SAMN16246547, study PRJNA631951) | gut metagenome | biome: gut microbiome; feature: rumen; material: SC-attached | host: Bos | place: Iran: Karaj | collected 2018-10 | reverse complement strand
TAGGTATTTGTGGGAGAAAGAAATTGTACCGGGTGATGATCATGTTATGATCTGCCTTGAAGTCGTAGGCGGGCATATAGAGAAGGATTATATGGAGGATATGTTTGGAGATAAAGGGGTTCTTTACTATGTCCATCATCCGATAAATCCGGAAGACGTGAAAGAAAAAGGTTGTGATTATATGGCTGCACTTAGGAAAGCAAATCAATCCTACGAATATTGATGAGATATGAAATATATGAGCAAAACTACGATTGAAAAAAATCTGAAGTGTAAAGGATACGAAAAATTATACATTCAAGATTGTTTTAACAAAAAAGCATTCTGCGATTTGCAGGGTGCTTTTAATGTTTAAAGGATGCCATCATGGGAACTGAAATCCCAGGGGCACTTAATGGAGCCGTTTAACTTTTTAAGTCCCGCTTAAATCGTTTTTCAGCATCGCTGTCTTCTCAAACCCCGACAAATAGTATATAGTGAGCATAGGCGCCGAGATTACGAGATAGAACCGGAAAAGGAGAATCACTATGCAGGAACTCGGAAAGAATATCGCAATATACCGGAAGAAGGCGGGGATTACGCAGGAGCATCTCGCGGAATTGATGCATGTGTCGATTTCGGCGATCTCGCAGTGGGAGACGGGCAAGACGATGCCGGACATTTCGGCCGTCCCGGTTCTCTGCCACGTGCTGAATGTTTCGGCGGACGAACTGCTGAACATCGATCAGGAGAAGAAAGAGCAGGAGATCAGCGAAATTAAAAAGGAGGCGGAACAGCTCATATTCCGTCATCATTTGTCGAAGGCGGAGAAGCTGTTGCTCGGGACGCTGAAGCGTTATCCGAACCGCTATGACATCATGGACCTCCTGATGTCGCTTTATCAGCACAAGGCAAATGACGACACCAACCCGAACGCTGAGGAGGATTGTAAGAAGGCGATTCACTACGGCGAGAAAATCCTTGAGGAATGCACGGACGAGAATGCCCGCATCGCCGCGAAACAGGTTCTGTGCCTGATGTACTATAAGCTCGGTGACGAGCGCAAAGCGAACGAGATTGCATGGACGCTTCCGAGCTTGTTCAGCGGACGTGAGAACATGCTTTGCTGGGTGAGCAGCGGAAAGAAGAAGGCGGAGTTCACGCAAAGCCTTGCGTTTCAGACTTTGTTCCTGCTGTACAACTCTCTGGTTCATAACATGCCGGTTGTCTTCCCGGACGGAAGCCCCAGCATGACGGACGAGGAGCAGCTGCAGGTCATCGGCAAATACGAAGGCATCATCGCTCTTCTGTTCGAAAACGGAGACTACGGCTTCTTCAACACGCAGCTGCAGGGGTGCAGCGTCTTCGCGGCGCGCATCTACGCGAAACACGGCGACGCGGACAAGGCGCTCGAGAAGCTTACGAAAGCCACTGAGTATGCGGAGGCGACCCTCGGCATGGAAAAGACCATGAAACACACATCGCTCGTGTTTCGCGGCAGCAGCTACGGCGAATTCGGCACAATGAGCGGAAACAATATGACCGCGGAGCTGCTGAACGAGATGCAGAGCGGGGTATATGATTTTGTAAGAGGGACTGCGGAGTTTAAGGCGTTGGAGAAGAGAAACTGGGGACGGGGTTAGTGGTTCATTTACATAATCTTTTCACAGTGGACACGGATATATCCATAAATCGTGATATTTGTTTTGTCGTTAGCCCTTTATGTCGTAGCTGCCGGACATAATCATTACGCTGAATTTTCTGCAGAGTATCCACTTCAGAGGTTGATGAAAGATTAGTTACTGATTTGAAAATCGATAAGGCGTATTCATCGGTTAAATAATGTGACGTGTCACGATGATCATTTATAAACAATTCATGATCAGAAGATATTTGTTCCGTAACAAAATAGTGATGCAATGACTCTTTAGAACCGCATATGTCATTGGCAAAAGATATGTCGACCACAGGATTTTTGGTGCCATAATATGCGTTAAAACTACTCCATCGATATTCAGAAGGGTAGCGACAAATGTTAGCCTTGACGGGATTGTTATGAATATATAGCAATACGGATAGAAAGGCTTTGTCGTTCTCGATGGGCACACTGAAGAAACGATCTTGAAAAAGATGACCGCTCCGAGAATACTTATTGTTATACCACCTGACAAATCTGGTCCCGAGGCTCTGGAAGAAGCTTGCTAAAGAATCAGGTGAAGAATGGATTAAGAGGTGTACATGGTTATCCATCAGGCAATATGCATATATCTGGCTATCATATTTCTTGACACAATCTGATAAAATAAATAGGAATTTTTGGTAATCGGAATCTTCTTCAAAGATAATATGCTGATTAACAGAACGAAGTATGATATGATATATGCCAGATGAACTCATGCTTCTGGGTTTTCTTGGCATAATTACTCCTAGATAGAACATTAGATTTAAGAACATTTTAATTATATTTGGATGATAAAAGGATTGCAAGGGAAAAGATATGAAATATGAAAATGGACCACAAACCCCGTCCCCTAGGACCATTCGGGTGCTTTTCGTCTGCCACGGCAAGATATTCACTTTTTTCTGAAAAGCCTTATTCTACTAAGGGTTCACGAGGTTGTGAAACCTGTTTTAGACCAGCTTTAGACCAGTAAAAAACACAAAAAAAGGGCATTTTTTATCTATTATCCTGATATATGCCGGTCTCTATGAGGAGAGTACGATAAGAGTATGATAAGAGTACTATTCATTTGCTGGGGCAATATCTAACTGGTTTGTCAGAAACATGTTAGAAACCTAGGTTTTTCAAGGAGTTTTCAAAGATCTCGGATATTGCAAAAAGGTGATTTAGACCAGTTTTAGACCACTAGAATTGGAACTAAGAGTAAAGATTGAGCCTGTTCTAAGAAGTTTTTTATAAGTACACAACCAGGGATTGTTATGAATCGCCCGGTGAAGTGTGGAATCATGTATCCATACTTCACCGGTTTTTCTTTTATAAAACTATTTCTGGTCGCGAGCCATAGCTTCATCAATTGCTCGATGAATAAAAGTTGAAACGCTTTCGCCCATTTGCTCGGCATGAGCTTTGACGGTGGCGCGTTCCTCTCGTGTGAGACGAACTTTTAACTCGACAAAACGTGCATTGTATTTTTTGTTGGCTCGTCTACGAGCCTCGGTCATTGGTGTATGGGAAGTCGATTGGGCATCACTCATGGGTATTTGCACCTCCGTAAAAAAGTTACTGAGAACAGTATACCACAAACTCATACATAAGACTATGTATTTTTCAAAAATGATAAGGAGGTTTTATTGTGATTAAAGTAAGAATGATGGGCACCCCGGAAGAACTCCAGCAGTTTAGACGCACGATTCTACGGATGGAGCATAACAACGAGATAACAATACTAAGCATGTCCGGGATGTATTCGAACAGGGACACAGAGAAGTATTACCGTATGTACGCTGATGTAAAAACACTGAGAAATGGAGAAAACAACTATGGAGAAAACAAAAAGATGCAGAGTACTTTCCGTCATTTCACAAAAAGGAGGGGTGGGAAAGTCAGCTACGGCAACACAGCTTGCAGTGGGCTTGGCGCGGAAGAAGCATAAGGTCCTTTTCATCGATGCGGATCCGCAGGGAACCGGCAGCATGATGCTCGGTATTGCAGAGCCTGACGAACTCGAAGAAAGCATTGCCACGGTATTGACAAAGATTATCAACGAGGAGCCGATATCTGATTCAGAAGCAATCCTTCATACGGTTGAGGATGTGCACTTGCTTCCGGCAAATATTGATCTTGCCAGCATGGAAGTAACGCTTGTGAATACGATGAACCGTGAACGGATCCTGAAGCAGTACGTGGACCAGCAGCGTAGTAATTATGACTACATCATCATTGATGGAATGCCGTCCTTGGGAATGATAACCATCAACGCCCTTGCAGCATCAGACTGCGCCATTATTCCGACGCTTGCGGAGTATCCGTCGGCAAGAGGGCTTGTCCAGTTGCTGAAGACTGTGAACCGTGTACGGAAGTATATTAATCCGAAGATTCAGGTAGAGGGGATTCTCCTTACCATGATGGATGAGCGGACAAATTACAACCGGGAGATTGCCCAGATGGTGAGTAACACATATGGATCAGATATCCGTGTTTATAAGACAGCAATACCGCGTTCCATCCGGATGGCAGAGGCTGGTGGCCTGGGGAAGAGCATCTTCCTGCATGCACCTAATTCGAAAGCCGCTAAGGCATACAGAGCACTGGTGAAGGAGGTGGAACACGATGTCTAAACCGATTATGAATGTGAAGCTTCCCAGCGTAGAGGATCTGTTTACCGCGGGAGCATCTTCCTACGAAACAGCACCGGAAGGCCAAGTACAACTGATACCCATATCCGAGCTGCATCCGTTTCCAAATCATCCGTTTCTGGTGAAGGATGATGCAAAGATGGAGGAGACTATCGAGAGCATCCGCAACAAAGGAGTCCTTGTACCGATTCTTGTTCGTACCAGGGCAGGGGGCGGATATGAACTGATCTCCGGACATCGCCGCACACATGCATGCCGGAAACTTGGATTGAAAACGATTCCCGCACTGATCCGAGAGATGGATGACGATGAAGCGACTATTGTGATGGTCGATGCCAACATCCAGCGGGAGACACTTCTGCCAAGTGAAAAAGCGAAAGCATACGCCATGAAATTCGCAGCCATGAAGCACCAGGGGCAGGGTGGCGGGTACACCGTAGCGGCTATGGAGAAGGAAGGTACAGATAATGCCAGGACTATACAGCGGTACATTTCACTCTCAAAGCTCAACGATGACCTGCTTCGGATGATTGATAAGGGAACGTTGGGACTTTCCCAAGGATATACGCTGGCAACGTTGGATGCGGACGAGCAAAAATGGCTATATGACACACTGCGAGGCACGGAAAAGAGGCTTTCAACGTCTCAAGCGGAATCCATATTGAGGCAGAGTAGAAATGGTCAGTTGACGCAGGAAGGACTTGAGGAGATGCTCAACATAACTCCTCAACCGAAACGGCGTATAGTTCTTACGGAAAACACTCTTCGCCGGTACTTTGCAGATAACGTAGATCCCCAGTACATGGAACAGATCATATTGGAACTCTTACGACAGTGGAAGGAGCAGAGCCATGAGTGACGGTGTATTTCGAAGCAAGAAAGGGTTCACGGTAGTGCAGAACTCCGTGACCAAGGACAATAATATCTCCCTAAGGGCTAAAGGGCTTTATGTCCTGATGCAGACCTATATCACGATGCCGGATAGGAAGTATAAGAAAAGTGAGTTCATGAAGATGGTTCCGGAAGGGAAATGCACCTTTGAGGCCGCTTGGAAAGAACTTAAGGCAGCAGGCTTCATTAAACAGCATGTGTTTTGTATGGGACATGCTTTCCGCACAGAGTATGAACTCCTGGATGAACCGCAGAAAGGAATCAACATGTATTACTACGACCGGGAAGGAACCTTAACCAAAACTTCGGAATAACGACGATGAAATGCTCCACGAGATACCGTCAGACGGTATCTCGTCAGACGGTATCTCGTGGGACGGTATCTCGTGAGACGGTATCTCGTGAGACGATATCTCGTGAGACGATATCTCGTGAGACGGTATACCGTGGGACGGTATACCGTGAAACGGGGGCGCAAATAATAAAACTATAAGAGAATAAAGACTAAAGACTAAAGGGCATAAATCCTAAGAAACACAATACTGTCACTGAGGTAAGGTTCCTGATTTCATTCTTTATTTCACTCCCCATTACATTCCGGTTTCCGGGAAAAGCGAACTTGTTGCCAAATTGGCAACAAGTGAAACCGGGGAAGAAAACGGAGGCAGGAGCGGGGATGAAATCAGGGACCGCTCAAAACGGAAGTCAAAAAAGGTTGAACGAACCATTTCAACCGGGAAAGGACAACTTGTTGCCAAATTGGCAACAAGTGGAAAGGAGCAAGGATGGATAAGCTTAAAGTGTTTACCTACCCACAGAAAAGCGGAAGGGTAAGAGGTGTAGCGAGGATTGAGATCGGAGACCTCAAGGTGTATCCGATCCGGATTATGGAATCCGAGAAGGGGCTGTTCATTGCCATGCCGCAGCAGATACGGAAGAACGGAACGTGGCAGGATCTGTTTCACCCCGTCACGGCTGAGGGAAGAAAGTTCCTGCAGGAGAAAGTCCTTGAAACCTATCAGCCAAAGCAGAACGGGATGAAGGAGTATGATCTGCCTAGCAAGATTACATTTTCCGCAGGGATAACTCCGGCGCTCCGGGAGAAGAGCACGCTCGTCGGATTTGCCCATGTGGACATCGGCGGGATGTTCCGGATAGAAAGCATTCTTCTGCGGCAGGACAAGGGAGAGACCGAACCCAAACTCGTTTTTCCGCTCCGGCGATGGCAGAACGAAGTTGGGGAAACGATGGCCGCGGAAATCTTTCAGGTCGGGGATGCGATGTTTTCGAAGATGACGGAAGCAGTACGAACCGAGTATCAACGGAAGCGTGAGGTACTGAACCAGAGTGAAATGAGTGTGAAATCGAAGAATTCGTTCCAAGAGTTTCAGCAACGCGATTACAAGAAAGAGACCGGTTACACGCTGGACGAGCTCGTTGATCTGGCCAGAGCGAGGAAAGAAGGAAAAACAGATGTCAATCCCTATGCGAGAAAGAACTTGGACCCGGATGAAGTCGTAGCGGAGGAAGAAACCGAAGCAGTCACGGAAGAACCGGTCATGTGTCTTTGACCGTTTTTTCATAAAACAAACCAAGGAGGAAACAACTATGCAACACAACGAAGGAAGACCTCTCAGCCTCATTGTTGAGATTGAGAGAACACGGGCGAACCATACGGAACGCTACACGTTGTACTGGAAATGGAAAGGAGGTGAGAATTTATGAGGCTGACAAAAGAGGAGTTCTTCAACAAGCTGGAATCGCGAATTCATGAGGATTTCCCGGATTATGAACTCCGCAGGCAGGAAGTCACAAAGAGCAGCAATACCGTGAAAAACTGTCTTGTCGTCCGGGATCCGAGCAATGAAGTGGCTCCGTCCCTGCGGATTGACGATTACTGGTCGGATTACAAGGACGCCGTGGACTATGAGGCGGCGGAGAAGCGGATCTTCAGCCAGGTAAAGGAGTGTATCACCCAGGCCTACCTGGACTCAGATAAGCTTGGCATCGCAAGAAAGGCAATGGACGCGATGTCGAACTGGAGAGAGCATCTTCAGTGCTCGCTGGTCATCCGGGACGGCAATGACCGGTTCCTTGAGGATAAGCCGTTCAAGCCGTTCCTCGACATGGCCAAGATCTATTACATTGCAGTGGACGATCTTGTGGAAGGTCATGTAAGCCGTATCACCATCACGAATGAGCATATGGCAAGCATGGGATGCACGCTTGACGAACTGGATGCCGCAGCCATGGCCAACACCCTGAAGGAGAACCCCGCAGAGGTGGCATCCATGAGCAAGGTGCTCTCGGATCTGATCGGAATCCCGGAAGAACAGTTCGAGGCAGAATTCGGTGCTGCGGAACTCCCGATGTACGTGGTAACGAACCGGACGAAGTGCGACGGTGCTGCGGTCATCATGTACAACGATGTGCTTGATAAGATCTGCGATGCATTACATTCCGATGACTTTTACCTGTTGCCTTCGAGTCGTCATGAGTGTATTTGCGTACCTGCCGGTCTCGGTAAGGATGTGGATGCCCTCAGAAGGATGGTGCATGAAGTCAACATGACCCAGGTACCGCCGGAAGATCTTCTTTCCGAGAACGTGTACTATTACGAGCGCGGTCAGGAGCTGCAGATCTGCGGAGCCGGACCGGAACTCGAGGAAGAACCGGAAGAGGAATTCGTTCCGGTCATGTAACACTTAAAACTTAAGCCCGACCTCTCAAAGAGAGAAACGCCGTAGACGCTGTCTCTCTTTGAGACAGCGGACTTACGGCAAATGCCACTTGTTGCCAAATTGGCAACAAGTGATGTAAACTCGAGAAAGAGAGGGCGAGACAATGGGAGAACAGAAACGGAAAAGTAACTGGTGGAAATGGGCGGCCGGAGCTGCAGCATTTGGAGCAGCGGTCTTTCTTGGTGTGCAAGCATTCGGCGGAAGCAATAACACGCAGACTGCAGGAGTGAGCGTAACTCCGACGGTGCTGATTGCGGAAGCGAGTCCTACACCGGAGCAAACTGTTACAGTGACTCCGGACCCGTCACCGCCCCCCATTCCAACGCCTACACCGAAACCTGCCGTGACGGATACTCCAACGCCGGAGCTGACAGAAGAACCAAGTCCGACACCGACAGAGGAACCCACCCCGACACCAACCGAGGAAGTGAAGCCAACGGAGACGGTAACACTGACGCAGATTCCTACGAATACGCCAACGGTAATGCCTATAGCTTCACCGAAGCCAACGGCAACACCTACCGCAAAGCCGACAGCCACACCAACAGTGACGCCGAAGCCGACCAGTACGCCGACGGAAGCACCTACGCCGACAGTGATGCCTTCGAGCACTCCGTCACCGGTTCCAACCAATACACCGACACCTACGCCGGCTGCATGGGCAGAACCGAAGGAGCGGAAGGACATCGCGGATCTGCTGATGGCAAAGATTAATGCATATCGATCCAGTCAGGGGCTTCGTAAGTGGGAAAGTCCATTCGTTTATTACGATGTGAATAATCCCGGCCTCGGGGAACGGCTGACGGAAAAAGGTGTCCGGGTTGCAAAGAAGTGCTGTATGGAACACTCGGCAAAGCATGAAGGCGGGCAGATTGGTACCGGGGTATATTTCTATCCATGGCAGGTAACGGATATCTGGCTGGAATCCATGGCTGAGGATCTGTATCAAAACTGGTATCAGTCCGCACCACATAATAAAAACATGCTGACCGACAGCTCGCCTTATGACGGGGTTGATGTTGCCGTGATGCATGTGGTGGAATACTTCGACGGGGATTATTGGCATTACTGTGCTATTATGACGGTGTCCAGCATCCCTAAGGAATGGCTCCCGGATGGGCTGGAGTAAAAAACTGAATATTGATTTTACGATGGAGCATTGCAGCTGACTGTAGTGCTCCTTTTTCGTGGAAAGGAAGGCAAATGAAGCATTTTAAAAGAGTCATTGCCGTGATGCTTACGGTATCCATGCTTGCAGGGTTCTGTGCCGTCTGGCACGTCCCCAGACAGGCAAAAGCGGCTGACGATATCTATTACACAACAGAGAATTTTCAGAAAGACTACGCGAAGGTTCTTCTTGGCCTGATTGGAAAAGGGTATACCTCCGGTGGAGGTTACCATGTGACTGCGGGAGGAACGCCCCTGAACCCGGCAACTACACCGGATACGATGTTCGACTGCAGCGGATTTGTGATAACCGGCCTTATGATGATGGGATATGACTATTTCATAGATTCGACCGGGAAAAAGTGGGACCTGAATGCCCAGGTCGGCATGGACGTCTTCCAGGGAACGAAGGGAATCTTTTACAGCCATAAGACCGGAGACAAGATAACCCTTCATAACAAAACTGATGCACGGTTCAACGTGACCTTTGAATTCGGGGAAGTGGTCGATATGACAAAGGCCACTGACATCCCAATGGGAAGCATCATATGTTCCCTTCCGACGCATAACTCTGCAGGGAATTATGATTCTTCAAATAACAACGGAGTTGTGTATGGGGCATTCAGTGAACATTACATCGGATCCTCCTACAAGACTTATATCGGGCATGTTTCGGTCGCGCTTTTTACTATTCCGAAGGGGGATGATATTACTCCTGAGAACTACCGGGATAAGACAAGTGCGGAACGCAAGGCAGCGCTGGAAAACTCATGGGAGCGGGCTGCCGCCAAAATCGAATCGCTGTTCGGAGCAACGTACAAGACCAAGGTGACCGGCGGAAGTATCCGAAACTCAGCTTACAACATTTCGGAACAGCACTATGCACCGTTCCTGTGGGATGCACGCGGAAGAGGATACGGATATTATACGAACTCGGATGCCACGGCATCCAACTACAAAGCCGGATTTAAGGATCCGCGCTGTTCGAAGCACTTCCTGACACAGTACAGTAACGTGTGGCAGATTGAGTGCTTAAACGAGACCGTCGGTGTCTGCGTCAACAATAACCCCTATGGAAAAACAGTAGCGATTACACAGTCGGTTCTTTTGAAGCCGGTTGATTCCTATGGAGACATAGTCATTCACAAGACTGAGGATAAAACGCAGACAGTGCTCTCGGGTGCCGGTTTTACCTTATACGAATGGTCAAATAGTTCCGGAAAGTATGTGGAATCACTGGAATACAAGATAAAGGAATACGGTACATCTGGTACTTATCGGGTATATAAGGGAAATGATCAGGAGCCAATCATCATCACAGATGATAATCACGGTCAAATCAAGGTTGTTGAAACCAAAGCGCCTCCCGGGTATTCCAACATCGATCCGGCAACCGGTCAGCCCTATACCTGGGAATACACCTTCCCGAAGGATGGCGGGACAGTAACCTATACCATTGATGCGAAGAATACTGGCGTGGAGGTCGGCTTTAATATCGTGAAGAAGGGTACGAACGGTCCGTTGCTTGCCGGTGGAGAGTTCACCCTGTATTCCGATGAAGCCTGCCAGACGGTGACAAGGGATTTGAACGGGACTTCCGTGTTTGTTTCCGGAACGGACGGGAAGAAGCAGATCAAGTTCCGGCTGAAGTCGGATGCACAAACGTACTACCTGAAGGAAACCAAAGCCCCGGGCGGATATATAAAGAGTGACAGCGTTTTTAGGATTACGGTGACGGCAGCCTCCGACGGAAGGATCGTTGTTGCTGAGAAGAAGGCGGGGGCCTCGGCCTATGCCACAGTCTCAGAAATATCTGCGGAAAATGCGAAGCAGCTGACGAAAGGAGAACTTCCCGTGAGTAATACACCGGAGACCGGCGGGTTGACCATTACGAAGAAGACTAACACGGCAGTCGACGTGAAAGAAGTCTACTGGTTTTATATCACCGGTCCGGGCTACACCGCATGGAAGTCCATCACTCTTCAGCCCGGACAGAGTTCAGCATCGGTTACGATTCCAAACCTTACCGTAGGGGAATACACCGTGCTCGAAGTCGAAAAGGACGGGGATACCAAGTCCGTGTCGGAAACCAGAGCCGTGCCGTACTCCGCCGTCGGTGAAGGAAAGGTTACAGTTGTGGCCGGCACAACGGTCAATAAGACCATCACCAACATGATCACTACGGTCAGGATTAAGAAGACCGCAAAGTAATGAACCAAACAAAAAGAATCAAAGGAGAAATCACAAATGAAAACCTTTATGAAGAAGATCTCGAAGAGCAGACTGTTCGCTGTTGTACTGGCCATTGTATTGATTGCCTCGGTCGCCACCGTGGCCATGGCCGCAGAGGAGAATCCCGCAGGGGAAACGAAGGGTGTTGAGAAAGGCACCTATGATACCAACTATACCGTCACCACTGTAAAGAGCGTAAAGAGCGGCTCCGTCGTAGTGGGGGCCGTCCTCCAGATCATCGACTCCAAGGGCACGGTTGTCGAGGAGTGGATGACCACAAAGGATGACCATGTGATCACCTCAAAGCTTGTCGCAGGCGCGAAGTATACGCTTCATGAGAAGAGCGCGCCGAAGGGTTATATCGTTGCCGCAGATGTTCCGTTTACCGTATCCACCGACGGCAGTATCAATGAAGTCGAGATGAAGGATGACTGGACGAAGGTAACGGTTGCCAAGTACTCGAACGCAACCATGAAGCTCCTCGCAGGATCAACCCTTCAGGTAATTGATTCCAAGACAAATGATGTAGTTTATGAGTGGACGACCGACGGAACCGCAACTCGCTTTGAAGGATTCCTTGAAGCAGGGAAGGAATACATCCTCCGCGAGACAAAAGCTCCTGCCGGTCATACGGTTGCTGCGGATGTCGTGTTTACCGTGTCCACCGATGGTAAGGAAGATACCGTCAACATGTACGATACACCTACGACGGTCAGCATCCGTAAGGTAGCGAAGTAATAGAAGCAAGAAGGAAAAGAAAACCGGAACTGAAAACAGAATCAGAGCGAAGGGCGGACACCCATTGGGTGCCCGTTTCCTTCAGAAAGGATAAGAGATGAAGAAAGGAAAATGGATTTTGGTCCTGTGCGTCTCCTGTATAGCATTGGTGAGCTTCACCTGTTTTTTTCGCCATGCCCGTGCAGAGAAAGAGAAAACAGAGCCGCCGAAAACAAAGTATTATTCCGGCGAAGCCATCGAGGGAGCAGTGCTGCAGCTTATCGATAAGGATGGTAAGGTCGTCAAGGAGTGGACTACCACCAAGGCGGCCTACGAGATCGGTGCCGAGCTGGTTGCGGGAGAAACCTACACCCTCCACGAAAAAAGCGCCCCTCCCGGATACCTCCTCGCAGAAGACATCACCTTTGTGGTGCCGTTAGACGGAAAGAGGCAGGAGATTACCATGGTGGACGCCCCGACCAGCGTTGAAATCGAGAAGAAGGACAAGGATACCGCAGAACCGGTGTACAACGCTGTGCTTCAGGTGCTGGACGAGGATGGCGTGGTCATGGACGAATGGACAACGGACGGAACCGTCCATGAGGTAAAGGGAATCCTGACTGCAGGGAAGAAGTATATCATTCATGAAAAGACCACACCGGTTGGTTACAAAACATCGGATGATGTATCCTTCATCGCCCCGACGGAGGAACCGCCCTACAAGGTGACCTTCTATAATGTGCAGGTGCCGGACGATGTACCGAAAACAGGTGATACAACACATATCTTTCTTTGGGGCGGAATCGGTATTCTGTCAATTGGAGGAATCGTTGTCGCACTCGTGGCACGAAGAAAAATGAAATAGAATAAGAAATATGTGGAGGCAGTATTGAGGGCAGTGCTATTGAAACAAACGAACTACTGCCTCCGCAAATCAGATGACAGGGGCATGTGCATATGGTATACTTTTATTGTAGTTTTGTTTCTGTGCAGGGAGGAGTAAGATGGGAACGGTTGAATATGATTGTTATGGACAGAAAATAATACCTAAGTATTGCCCCTTAACGGGGGAGCGGATATTGGGGGGAGATTCGCCAAATGAGTGCATATATGAGGACTGCTCTGCTGTAAAAGAAGATGTGAAGTATCTTTTGTATGGGCATGCATATCGTTGTAAACTGGAAAAAAGATCAATCGAGGTCTGGCATGAGAAACGCGAGAAAGCGGCCGCGCTTTACAAAAGATTAAATCAATCTCTAACTGTTGCACAAACAATTGATGTGGACAAATTCTTTGCTTACTGCGATAGTTTGGATAAAGAAATGATAGAGACAAGGCAGGAATACTGTAGGGATATGATTCTGAATCCATATCATGAACCCGATGAAAAGTGTTTAATCTATCTCTTTGAGGACGATAGAATTGTTGAAATCCTGTTAGGTGATAACCCCTATTCTTTGCTGTCGAATCGATATGATTGGCTGACGGATCCATCTCGGAAAATTGCGGTAAACTGTTGCTCTGTACCAACAAGTGTGGCAGATGCGATAAATGTGCGAGTTCATCTGAATCATGGCATGGATGTTAAAGCCATTCTTCACGCTGATAACCCAGTGTACATAAAGGCAAGAAGCATTGGAAAGTATGTTGATGCGGTATACGGCTGGGAATGGTTAACTTGGAAGAGAGTGCGGGATCGGCATTTGGAACTGAAAGAGATAGTGAACTATGATAATATCCTCTACATAAAGCCACAGCTTGACGAGATTATTAGAAGAGAGTATCCGCCCCAAAAGGACAAGACATGAGAAACAACAGGAAAATTCAGAAGTGGATGCAGCAATACGAAATACCAAGATAAAACGGTGGGACATCGTAATCAAGCAGTGGATGACGGCAAGCCTTCAGGGGATTCAGTTATCCCAAAAAATCGGATAACTGCAAAATGGAAAAGTGTTCAATCATCGTTACTTACATTATTTCGAGTGACAAGGAGCATGCCTATATGGTACCCTCTGTTTGAAATATGAATGTATAAAACGATCAGACTGATCATATGCTTAAGGCATATACGTCCTAAGTTTTCGATGAAAGAGCGTTTTCTATTGAAATTGTCAGGAGGCAATGGTATAATGACCTCGAACTTAGGGCAAATACGTCCAAAGTAAGAGGTGAAAAGAATGATTAAGCGAGATCGTTATCTGAATCGGTTGATTCACAACATGTGGAACGGTGAAATAAAAGTCATTACAGGGATCCGCAGATGCGGAAAATCGGTCCTGCTGTTTGACCTGTTCTACGAATATCTGCTCTCACAGGGCATCTCAGATGATCATATCATCAGGCTGGAACTCGACCAAAGAAGGTATTACAAATTCCGGAATCCGATCGTGCTCTGCGAATATGTTGAAAGCCTTATAAAAGAACGTTCTGGAGATCGGTTCTTCCTGTTCGTGGATGAAATTCAGTTCACGAAAGCAGTGAAGGACGAGGCAAACGGGGGAATCGAAGTAACGATTTATGATATGCTGAATGAACTGAAAGCATATAAGAATCTGGATGTGTACGTGACCGGCAGCAATTCGAGAATGCTTTCAAAGGATATAGCTACCGAATTCAGGGGAAGGGCGACTCAGATCCATGTGTATCCCTTAAGCTTTGGGGAATACTATTCCTTCGTCGGTGGGGATAAGCGTGCTGCCCTGGACCAGTATATGCTGTATGGCGGAATGCCGCGGGCTGCCGGTATGACCGAAGAACAGGACAAGAAGGAATACCTTGCTAATCTGTACGATGAACTCTATGTCAAAGATATTGTGGAACGAAACCATCTGGAACGGGAAGACATACTGAACGCAATCCTGGATTATACAGCTTCTCAGATCAGTTCTTTGACAAATCCGACAAATATTGCCAACGCCTTAAGCTCAATGCGTCACGAGAAGATAAACCCGAGTCTGGTATCTGCATATCTTTCGCATGTAATGGATGCATTTCTCATCGGCATGGCGCGCCGATATGATATTAAGGGCAAAACATATTTCAATTATCCGAACAAGTATTATTATACGGATATCGGTCTTCGGAATGCGAGACTGAATTACAGGCAATATGATCCGGGCCACATGATGGAGAATATCATCTATAACGAACTGGTTTTACGGGGATATTCTGTTGACGTCGGTATGGTCCTGGAGCGGAAGAACAATGAAAAGAACCAGCGCGAAATTGACTTTGTCGTCAACGACGGGGACAAACGTATTTATATTCAGTCTGCTTATCAAATAGATACGGAACAAAAGGAGAGTACGGAATTGCAGTCAATGAAGCTGACGGGAGATTTCTTCAGGAAGATCGTCATCCGCCTGGATATGCCGCATAACTACTATGACGATAACGGATTCTTTCACTGTAATCTGATGGATTTTCTTCTTGGAAACATAGAGCTGTTCTGATGCTCAGGACTGCCTTTCGCAGTCACTTTTCACACTGCTCCGGTCCCAGACCATTGGGGGCCTCGGTAGTTGTTTTTGCGCAGGAATTTCTATTGTATTATTCGAGGCAGAATTACTTAGCATTAAGGATGAATATCCTAAGCTGTTGATTGCCAGAACAAAACACGAAGAAAGTCAATATGAGGGAATAAAGGTAATTGACATAGCAAGATGGCTTTGCTCTTCGCAAAAGTGAGAAAAAATGAAGAGTGCGAAGCAAAGTTGTGCCGGCTTTACGGAATGCAGGAGGTTGAATTCGGATAAAACTCTTGTTGCACAAAATAGAAGCAACGCATTGGAGAGGTTCAGCCATGTCAAAAATAACTAAAGCAAAAAAGAGAGAGAAACGCGTAAGAGTTCCTGCGGAATACACTGAGGGCGCGCTTCACTTTAAGACAGGCGAAGGCTGGAAGGCTTGCTATGACGGAGAAAGAGACCTTTATACTGCTGAAACCTTTTTGGCGGGTTACTATGATCTCTATGAGATTAACGAAGAGATTTTTGAAGAACTAACGAAAGCAATGAAACGCAGAGATGCACAAGAACTGATTATCACCGGTAGACACCTGTATAAAAGCGTCAGCGACCGTAATGGTTCATACGATATCGCACTCGATGGGGACTATGCTCTGCTTTGCCCGTGGGCAGATGTACAGAAAACCGGCGAGTTATGGGACGAGAAACTGACAGATATGGCGGTTGCAGTGTTTGATTCCGAAAAACAGAATCGAGAGCAAAGACTGAAAAATGTGAAGGATGAAGGGGATGGTTTTTAGCATGAAGACAAATTAATGGGAAAGGCATGAATCAAGAGAGTAATCCTAGTAAAGAAAAACAAAAGGAAGATGCAATAACGTTTTTAAATCGAATAACCCTAACTAGGAGATTGAGGGAGCTGATAGAGAATCAGCTCCCTTTGCTGTTGCAGACAAGCAAAGACGATAAATGCCAGGGTTTTGTCAGGTTACGATGAAGTCCGCAACCTCTTCCGGCGTTTCGCGATAGCCATTTTTCGCCCAATAGACAAACAACTTATAGACGCCGCCTACCTCATAGACAATCCGCCAGGGATTACGGACGTCTTGAAGACGAATAAAGAAACGGTAATCGAATTCTTCTTCAATCAGGGATTCTTTTCCTCTTTGAAACAGGATATCAAAGATTTCCCGATACTCGTACATATGTGATAACAGGAAAACGATATAGGGCTTCAGGTTTACTTTTGTCAAAGTAATGTAATTATCCTCAGTAGCGGACAGCCACAGATCGGTTTCCCGTCGAATGTAATAGCGCAGAATGTCATCGGTGTCGGTGAAATTCCGATAGAAGGAAACACGGCCGACCTCCGCAGCGTCGGTGATCTCTATAATGGATGCCTCGGAAACGCCGCTTTTCAGCAGTTTAACATAGGCATCGGCAATCCGGTCTTTTACAGTATATCTTGCCATGGAACAAAACCTCCGGGAATGTATCATTTTCGCCAACGTCTTGAAATTCAATGTAAAAGACGATAAAATCAAAGCAGAATGATACATTTGTTTCATTCGGACGATATCACAGATTAAGCTACTTGTCAAGCGGACAGGAGGAGAAAGGAGAAAGCCATGGAATATATACTGCGGACCATGGATCTGACGAAAAACTACGGCAACAAAACCGTTGTGGACAAAGTAAACATCAATATCGCCAAGGGAGATATTTACGGCTTCATTGGTAAGAACGGCGCCGGAAAAACCACGACGATGAAGATGGTATTGGGAATGATATTTCCGACATCCGGTGAAATGGAACTGTTCGGGGAAAAGGCAAATGATGCCGCCAGACACCGCATCGGATCCCTGATCGAAGCCCCGGGGCTTTATAAAGACCTCACTGCGTATGAGAACCTGCGTAGATTCTCCATGCTTTACGGAGGAGATGATAAGGAAATCAAGGAAGTTCTGGAACTGGTGGACCTTGCCAACACCGGGAAGAAGAAAGCAGGGGAGTTCTCTCTGGGAATGCGTCAACGGCTCGGAATCGCGCTTGCTATGTTGGGAAAGCCGGACCTGTTAATCCTCGATGAGCCGGTGAACGGTTTGGACCCTTCCGCGAACAAAAGAATTCGCGATGCGATTCTGCGGCTGAATCGGGAGAGAGGAGTGACCTTCTTTATTTCCAGTCATTTGCTGGGAGAACTCGCTAAGATCTCCACCCGCTATGGAATCATCAACGGAGGGCATCTTGTCGAAGAGGTTTCCTCGAAGGAATTGGAGGAACGCTGCAGACAAAGTCTCAGCATCCGATGCGGAAATCCGGCGGTTGCCACGCAGACATTGGAGCAGGCATTTTCCGTGAAACCGCTGATAAACGGGGATACGGTGACGGTATACAGCGGGTTTGAACGCGCGGCGGAAATCAACGAGGCACTGGTTCGTGCAGGTGCCGGCGTATTCGATTTCCATGCGGCAAATTCGGACATGGAGGAATACTTCATAGAAAGGATCGGACGATAATGGGAAAAATGATTCGGTTTGAAATGGATAAGCTTCTGCATCGAAAGAGTTTTTATATCTGCACGATCATCGGGGCGCTGCTTGTCGTGATCGGCGCCAAGACCGCTGCATCGCTTGCAGAGGCGGAAGAATCAATTGCGCCGGCGGTTACGGCATGGGGAACGGCTGCCGGAGCAGTCAATACCGGGAATCTGCTTTTACTGATGGCAATCTTTACCGCGATTTTCGTATGTGATGATTTTGATCAAAACACCTTGAAGAATATCTATTCCAAGGGGTACAGCAGGGGAACGGTGTATGCTGCACAGTTTGTGGTATCGCTTTTTGCTGCGGGGATTATGTTTGCAGTGGATGTAATAGCGGGCTTTGTTGCCGGACAGCAATTCGGTAAAACCGGAGCGGTCGGACAGTATCCGAGAGTGATCCTTCTCCAGTTGATTGTTATGGCAGCGTATCACACATTCTTCTTTATGATGTCCGTGATCGTCGGCAAGGTCGGGACGGCTATCGCTCTGGGAATCGTGGCACCGATGATCGTCACATTGGTTTTGAACCTTATTACCGACCTGCTGAAGATTAAGGATTTTTCGTTCGGAAAATACTGGCTGGATGCGCACCTGAGTACCGTCAGCGAGGTTTCTTCCTCTATGGGGAAACTCACTTTAGCAGTAGTTGCTTCACTTGTTTATGCGGTTGTGTTTGGAATTGCCGGCTCCGTAATCAGCCGGAGGCGGCAGTTGTAAGCAAAGTACAGCCATGGTATAATCGTTATGAGTGTTTCCGGGGGAGTTGAAAAAGGGCATAATACGCAAAAAAGGATGAATACGACCGTTCATTGGGGTGAAAATCGTGGAATGGAACTATAAACAAGTACGAAAACAAAGCTGGGATACCGCTTTCAAAAAAGGAAGAAGATCATGGTTCATGCTTGTCGTGGTCGCTTTCCTGTTTGCCTTTATCGGTGCTTCAAACGGCTCGCAGACCACCTTTATTGACACCATAGATAAATACATCGGAGCAAATGATCCGTTGCTTCCCGGCAATGTTGAGGCCCTTAAAGAATACATCGTAGAGACACCGCTCGTAAAAAAGGTTCCGTTTATTTCTTCAGACTTCGCACTGGCGATCATCGACAGTATTTCGAAGGGTGCCACATGGATTTTAAAGCTGCTTGCAGCAAATCTCGCATATTTCAATCGCAACAAGGGTGAAGTGATTGCTGTGCTGATAATCGGTGCATTGATTGCTGCTGCATTGAAATTCTTTATCCTGAATGTGGTGCTTGTGGGCAGAAATCGGTTCGTTATGGAAAACCGCTTTTCCAAAGAAGTGCCTATGCGAAGGATATTTGCTCCGTTCCATAAGAAGACTTTGTGGAATGTTATCAAGGTCATGTTCCTGTATAAGCTGAGTATAGCGCTGTGGTCACTGACGGTCATAGGCGGCTTTTACAAGTATTATCAATATGCTGCCGTTCCGTATCTGATAGCAGAAAACCCCGGGATTAGGTGGAAAGAGGCAAAACAGCTTTCCGTGCAGATGACGAAGGGCTATAAGTGGAAAATGTTTCTGACGCAACTGTCATTTCTGCATATATGGCTTTTGAAAGTAATCCCGCTTGTCGGCCTGCTTGTCGCTGTGCCGCTTGAGATGACACTGAATGCTGAGTTCTATTTCACGATGAGAAATAATATGGAGATTCAGAGTGAGTTGCTCTGCGAACCGGCATTTTCACACGAACCTTATATCAAAGAATCTGCTGATCCCGAATATGTGCTGAAAGACCTCGGCATCAGCCGTTCGCGGGTAAAGGGAGCAAACAGCGGCTATGCCATATCAGACTATATCTTTATGTTCTTTGTCTTTTGCCTAATCGGGTGGCTATGGGAGTGTGGACTGCATTTGTTCCGTGACCATGAGATTGTCAACCGTGGGACAATGTATGGCCCATGGATTCCGATTTATGGTGTCGGCGGTACTGCAATGGTTCTTCTGCTTGATCGCTTCAAAGAGAACAAACTGAAACTTGTTGCGCTTGAAGTAGCGGTATGTGCTGTGCTTGAATATTTGTCCAGTTTTATCCTTGACATTATGTTCAACTCATCCTATTGGGACTACAAGGATATGGCACTCAATCTTAACGGCAGGATATGTTTCGCAGGATTGACGGCATTTGCAATCGGAGGTACGGCCGCGATATATTTTGTTGCCCCGGCATTGGCGAATATCGTGGACAAGCAGTCGAAGAATAAACGGATTGTTATGATTTCCATATTATGCGGAGCATTTGCCGTTGATATAGTCTGTTGTCTCATATTCGGATTCAATTCCGGCGCAGGTGTCGGCGGAAGCATATAGTCCGTGACACCACTCGTTTTATAGTGACATTTATAGTGCTTTTTTCTCGGGAAAATGCTATAATGTCACTATATTTTTGTCGGATTATGGTAATGAGGGAATATACCTCTTGTCATGGAAATTCCAGAAGAGCCAGCTTTGAGGGCGATGCTACTAAATGCCTGCGGCTCGTAAATGATGAAGACTATGCACTAGGATAGGGCTTATTGCGGATAATGAAAGTTTTATGCTCTAACATAGGCAAGTAAATTTGAATTAGGTGGACTATTGACGTATGTATTACTCTCATATTATATAGAGATGCAGCGTAAGCTTGACGAGAATGGCATCAGCGAAAAGTGACAGGGGAATGAGTATAATGAAAGAGAACGAAATTGTTTTATTTGAGACCAAGGACAAAGAAGTAAAACTCAATGTAAAAGTTGGTACGGATACTGTATGGTTAAGCAGGAACCAAATGGCAGACTTGTTTGACAGAGATGTTAAGACAATTGGCAAACATATCAATAATGCATTGAAGGAAGAATTAGATAATTCAACTGTCGCATATTTTGCGACAGTTCAAAATGAGGGCGGGAGAAATGTTGAAAGAGATATTGAATACTATAACCTTGAAATGATCATTTCCGTCGGATATCGTGTTAAGTCTCAACGTGGTATCGAATTCAGACGCTGGGCCAATAAGGTTCTAAAGGATTATATCATAAAGGGCTGTGCAATCAATGACAAACGGTTGGAGGCATTACAGAAGACTGTAGAAATTCAGGCGCGGATGCTGGCCAACACTATTGAGGCGGAGTCTGATGATGTGCTAAAAGCCGTAAATATGTATACTCAGGCGCTTCAGCTTCTGGATCAATATGACCATCAGTCCTTGGAAAAACCTGAAGGAAAACAGCCGACATACAGAATTACTTATGAGGACTGCCGGTCTATGGTTGACCGCATGGAGGACAGCTTCAAATCAGATGTGTTCGGTGTCGAAAAGGAAGCAGGAAAGATTGAGGGTATCCTTGCGGCTGTTTATCAGGATGTATTCGGCGGAGAAGTCTATCCTTCGTTAGAGGAGAAAGCGGCCAATCTTTTGTATTTCATGATAAAAGATCATCCTTTTACCGATGGTTGCAAAAGAATTGCGGCATCATTATTCCTTGAGTTTTTGAACCGCAATAATGCATTGATTAAAAATGGTCAAAAGGTAATAAGTGAAGGTGCACTTGTCGCTATCACGCTGATGATTGCTGAATCCGACCCGAAGGAAAAAGATATTATGACTATGATGGTTATGAATCTTTTGAATGTAGGATGATACGGAAGCTATCTCGCAATTTTCCTGCCTAAGCTTTATGCTCTAACATAACAAACCCTTGTTACACAAAATCCCGAAGATAAATTGCCACGGAGGAGACAGAGTTTTAAAAGCTCTGCCTCTTTTTTGAAATAATACATTGACAAATGTCTATGCATATGCTATTATCAACACATAGATAAACATCTATACAAGGAGGAGATTATGGCCAAATTAGACGAAGTGCTGATATGTAAGGCTCTTGGAGATCCCAACAGAATGGAAATAGTTAAGATGCTTTCTGATCAGGAGAAGTGCGGATGCAAGCTTCTTGAAAAGTTCGATATTACACAGCCGACTCTTTCTCATCACATGAAGATACTGGTAGATTCAGGACTGGTTAACGACAGAAAAGAAGGCAAGTGGCACTACTATTCAATAAACACGGACATCATGAAAGAATTCTGTGGATTTATTAAAACTCTCTGTAATGAAACCACAGGCAAATGCTGTAAGGGGAAAGTATGATGTGGGACTTTATTCAGACACAGATCCTGGGAATGAAGTGGCTGAACATTTTGATCGGAGAACTCCTGTCTGCATTAGGATTGGATATAGATAGTGGGATCGGCTCCGGTATACATTTTTTTATCTATGATGTTATAAAGATCACGATCCTTCTTTGTTTGCTGATCTTTGTGATCTCATATATCCAGAGTTTCTTTCCGCCGGAGCGTAGCAGGAAGATAATGGGTAGATTTCACGGAATCGGAGCAAATATCGTAGGAGCCTTGCTTGGAACCGTGACACCATTCTGCTCGTGCTCATCCATCCCGATATTTATGGGATTTACGAGTGCCGGATTGCCGCTTGGAGTAACATTCTCTTTTTTGATCTCATCACCGATGGTAGATCTGGGGAGCCTCGTACTGCTTATGAGCATCTTTGGGGCAAGGATAGCTATCGTTTATGTTGTGATGGGACTTATGATCGCTGTTGCAGGTGGTACATTGATCGAGAGACTTCATATGGAAGATCAGATCGCGGATTTTATCAGGAATGCGAACAGCAGCGTTGATATAGAAACTCCGAGCCTCACTGTTAAAGAACGATTGATCTATGCAAAGGACCAGGTAGTATCTACAGTAAAAAAGGTGTTTCCATACATTCTGATAGGAGTCGGGATAGGCGCTGTGATACATAACTGGATTCCGGAAAGCTGGATCAGGACAGTGCTTGGTGGAAGAAATCCCTTTGGAGTGATATTTGCAACAATCCTGGGTATTCCGATGTATGCTGATATCTTTGGTGTGATCCCAATAGCAGAGGCACTCTTGTACAAAGGAGCTTTGCTCGGTACGATCTTAAGCTTTATGATGGCAGTGACTACACTCAGCCTTCCGTCGCTCATTATGCTGAAGCAAGCTATCAAGCCAAAACTGTTAGGAACATTTATAGCCATCTGTACAGTGGGTATCATCATTGTCGGGTATGGTTTCAACTTATTTCAATATTTGTTCATCTGAAGGAGGATATGGTCATGAATATCAAGGTATTAGGCGGAGGATGCAAAAGCTGTGAGGCTCTCCTTGCATCTGCAAAAGAAGCAGTAGCGAAAAAAGGGATCGATGCGGAGATAGAGTATATCACGGATATGGAAAAGATCATGGGTTTCGGAGTGATGAGTATGCCGGCTCTTATGATCGACGGAAAAGTTGTTTCAGCCGGAAAGGTTCTTAAGGCTAAGGAAGTTGAGAAACTAATACAGGGCAGGTGAGAACTATGATTGAAATTAAAGAATGTGATGACTACGAAGCAGCAAAGAAACTTATAAAGGAGTATTCCAAGATCAAAGGCGCTGAAGCTTGTTTCGTATCACTTGACAGAGAACTATCTGATCTGAAGGGCTTCTATAAAGACGGAGCATTGCTTCTTGGCTATGATGATGCTAATCCTATAGCAACAATAGCCATTAAAAAGATTAATGATGACCAAGCTGAAGCAAAGAGATTATATATAAAGCCAGAATGCAGGGGAAATGGGTATGCAAGACTTCTGCTTAATGCAATGCTTGATAAATGTCGGGAACTTCAGTTTAAAGAGGTCAGGTTTACCACGAAACCTGAAGTGATGAGCATAGGCTATGCTTTATATCAGAAAATGGGATTTGAGGAACTGGAGAATGATAATGGAACTGTTTTGATGCATATGATGTTAGATAAGGATTGGAATATTAAACTGAACCGACTTTAGGAATCGATGAAGGCTTGGTGAAAAGGAAATATGTCATACTGTATTAGAAAAGCTGTTCAAGAAGATGAGCAGAGAATTTTTGAATTGTTTATAGAAATGCTACAAACCATCTATCATACAGAAGATGTCCAAGGGTATGAGCCAGGGTATTTAGACAGGTATTGGAAAAATGGAGAGGATATTATTCTTGTGGCTGAGGATGATGATGTTATTGCCTATCTTGCAGTTGAAGTCCATCGGGAAGATGTGGATTATATCTATCTGGATGACTTGTCGGTTACTGAGAAAAAACGTGGTAATGGAATCGGAACATCTTTGATACATAAGGCTGAAGACTATGCAATGGAACTTGGGCTCTCGGAGGATATTCTTTTTCATGTGGACAAGAATAACGCTTCAGCGTTTCGTTTATATGAAAGACTTGGATATAAAGTTTTCAGAGATGATGGAAACAGATACCTAATGAAGCGTTATATCGGAACGTGAACAATCGGTGTAAGACCAAACAAAAAAACAGACTTCATATATTCAAAATCTGTCCTTTTGTTTGGGCTTCAGACCGATTTTCATCTGAGTGAACTAAGTCGCGTCCGGGTGGCTGTGGAATTTCAATCTGCCACCATTTAAACAAATCTTATCATTATTTCTTGTTTTAAGACACCAGTTATTCTCAAATACAGTCTTAATTCCACGCAAAATAAGCCTTCGTTAAAAGGCTTGTCCATCGATATGAGATCCACTTATTCAACAAAGCATATATCTGCCATCTATACGAAAAGTGATGAGAGGCTCACCACATTTGGAACATTTGCAAATGTCATGGTTGTAAAGAATCTTGATCTTTTCAGCAGTTGTTTTTCCTCTGAGCTTAGATAAATACTGTTCACATCCGAGAAGATTTCTGCAGAGAGTCATTTTCTGAGATTTGCACCTACAGGCAAGGAGACCATAGTAGCGTATCCTTACAAATCCCTTAGGAAGTATGTGGAGTAGAAATCGCGATATGAACTTTTCTCCTGAGATTGTCATTGGCCTGTATTTACCATCTGTGCGATAGTCCTTTGCGCTGAAGGTTACATTATCAGAATCCATGCTCAGAATACGCCTGTTACTAATGGCAATCCTGTGAGTATATTTTCCAAGGTACTTAAAAACTTCCTGGGCTCCTTTAAATGTCTGCTTGGAATAGACAACCCAATCCATAGCGTAAAGCTTATCAAGAAGACTCTTGAATTCGTACTGATTCCTCAGTGCCTCTGCATTTCCTGTGTAGGATAGTTTATCGGATTCATGAAGGGATTTCAGTTCTTCCAGATAGTACTTTTTAAAAACAGCAGACATGACTTTTACCGGTAGAAAGAATTTATTTCCTTTGTCTTTCCAATGGTTCTTATCATCAAGCCCTCCTCCCAAAACTATCGTATGAATATGTGGATGGTAATTAAGTTTGGAACCCCATGTATGAAGGATGCAGATATATCCTATCTTTGCTCCAAAGTGTTTGGTATCCTTGGAAAGTTCTGACAGCGTTTTATTAGTTGCATGGTAAAGGGCATCATAAAGAAGCTTCTGATTAGCATAGATTAATGGATACAAAAGTCCAGGTACAGTAAATACAGTATGGAAATATGGCGCATCAAGCACATCTTCACGTCTTAAGTCTATCCACTCATCGACTTCCATTGCCTGGCACATAGGACAATGCCTGTTCTTGCATGAATTATAGTGAATAAATTTAGAATGACAGGATTCGCATTCACTCACATGGGCACCCATTGCTGCTGTACGACAGGACCTTATGCACTGAATTGCCCTGAACTGCTCATCAGAAAATGATCTGTCAGCAATCGTAGGAAGAAACTGTTCAAAAACATCCTGAATAGTTATTTTATCCATGTCAGTCTTCCTTTTTCTTTCTCTTGCGCTTCTTTTTCTTGGGAGTATCTAAAGGACTTTTAACACCCATGATGGCTTTGTTTGAAACATGGATATAAACCTGAGTAGAATTCGGAGATCTATGCCCGAGCATAGCCTGAACATACTCTCTGTCAGTATGATTCTCAATCAGATGGGTGGCGAAGGAATGGCGTAGCATGTGGGGATGCAGCTTGATACCAGCTTCTTTACCTATTCTTTTCATCATGATCTCTACACCGCCGACATGAAGCGGATTATGAGGATTCTTCAGCGTAACAAAAAGATAATCCCTCGGTACAGGATAGGAGCGCCAATACTGTTTCAAGAGATCTAAGGTTCTTTCTGAAAGAATAGTCCAATGATCTCCTCGATTTTTGCTGTTGCGTACGTGAACCTGCATAGTGCTCATGTAAATATCGCCAGGAGCAAGCCTGACAACTTCACCTGCACGTAGTCCTGAAGAATAGACAAGAGCTATTATGGCTTTGTTCCTGATGTTTTCAGCAGTGTCTATTAGTTTTTCAATTTCTTCCAAAGAAAGAGTTTGTGGTAATGTCCAATCAATCTTCATTCTGGGAACGATATCAAGATCCCACGGGATATGCAGTAGATGTTTATAAAAGAATGAGAGCGCAGAAGACATAGAATTGCAGTAACCGGGTGTTGCACCGTCATCCTTGCGTTCCAGAATGTAATTCCGGACATCATAAAGAGAGAGCTCTGAAATAGGCTTATCTCCAACCCAATCCAGGAACTTGGTAGTATGAAACTTATAGATAAAACACGTTCTTGGCGAAAGGTTTCTTATTTCGCATTCCTTTTCAATTTTTGTTAGAATTTCTTCGTACATAAAAACCTCCATAGTTAGTAGTAATCTGAAAGTTACCCTAACCATGGAGGCGGACGTTCCCAATGAAAGTGCTTGTATGAAGTAATGATAAATGATACGCTTTTCATGGCAGTAGTTGTGGTCTTGGTAATGTTCGGTTTTTGTGTGGTAACTTAAACATACATCATCATAGTTTCACTATCTACTGCTTTTTGAGTAAAAGAAACGCTGCGCCACAGCCTTGGCAGGCCGTCGCGCAGCGACTTAGTTCTCTTGGGATTCATTTGATGAAATCCCGGCAATACCAAATGTAGAAGATACAATAA
>JAEEGK010006991.1_pt1 | contig 27006 bp, 24 predicted proteins | sample 8958771 | NCBI WGS metagenome assembly JAEEGK01 (sample SAMN16246547, study PRJNA631951) | gut metagenome | biome: gut microbiome; feature: rumen; material: SC-attached | host: Bos | place: Iran: Karaj | collected 2018-10 | reverse complement strand
ATATATTTTTACAAAATTTCATAATAATTTTGCCTCTTGACAATTATTGTAATAATTCAAGAATTAAACTATTATTGAAAATAGTTTACTCAATAATAATAATAATTACCATACTTATTTTAATATTATCAAGATTACAAACATTTAATTATAATAATTTTATTAATATATCAGTAAATATATTATTATTATTTTGTTTTTATTCTATAATATTTGATTTTTATTCTTTCATATTTAAATATATCATTAAAAATTACTTAATTCAAATTATTTATCTATTAATTAAATTCTTTTTTTCTTTTGCAACACATTCATTATTAACATTAAAAATAAATAATTATTTAGAATCAAAAATATTAAATATTTTATTTCAAGAAAAATCTATAAAAATGAAAAAAAATTTATAAATGCTTTATATTATTTACATCAAATAATGCTTAAAATTAAAGACAATAATGAAATTGATACAATTTTTTTATTGACAAAATTTTTATACAAACATATAAAAAAATGTGATAAACCTATATGTAATTGTATTTTATTAAAACCATTCTTTCAAATTGAATTTAAAAATAAAACTGGTGATGATTTATCATCAAATTATTATTTAAATAATTTTAAAAATAATTTAAATTATTTATTTGAATGCTCTTTTATTGAATTAGATTATTGTAACAAATATGAATTGGCAATATTATTATCAGAGCATTTTTGTCATATGAAAAATAATCCAATAATGGCTTTTTCTTTAATTAAAACTTTGATTCAAAAAAAGAAAAAAAGTTTTTCAAAATTTCAAATTATTAATTTATATGATTTAGAACAAAAATATATTTATTATTTATCTGCTAAGGAAAGATATGAATTAGAAATGGATATAAAAAATAATAATAAAAAATTATTATTATTATATATTTTTTACATAATACATTATTAATAAAATAATAAATATACATATACATAAATATACATTTTTTTTTATTTATTTGAATTAAAAAAAATATATTTTACATGAACATAAATCAGGATCGCATTCTCTATCAGCATGAAAACAAGGACATTGTGATGTATTACATGGTCCTCTACAACGACATCCAGAATATTTTAATTTACATAATTGTTTATTACAAGCACAAAATTTTTCACAAAAACCTCTTTGAAAACAAGGACATTTTTCATTACATATTTCATTACCTAAATGTGAACATGGTTTATATGGTATTATTAAATCTATTTTTAAAAAGTAATTATATAATTTTTTATTTTTTTACTATTTTTAACATTTTCATTTATATGTCTATATCTTTTTGTATCCATTCCTCTTTTTTTATCTTCTTGTTTTTCTTTTAAGAAATGTTCTAAATATTTTTTATTTATTACTTTTGTTATACTATAATCATTTGATAATAATCTTAAAAATATTATATAACAATCAATACTATTTTTTTCTGGTAAATTTATCATTTTCATACATTTTGAAATTGAACATGGTTCAAATTTTAAAATTTGAATTAATTTTTGTAAATATAATTCTAATATTATTGGTAATGGTTTAGAAAATGTATTATAAAATTCTGTTACTGTATTATCATTAATTTTTAACAATTCACAATAACATAAATCACAACAATTAACTTTAATAATATTATCTTCTTTTTTTAAAAAATCAATTTCTTTACAATAATGAAATAATTTTAAATTTTTGATAATTGAATTAAAATCAGTAGCAGCTTCAATTAATCTTTTATAAAATATATCATTTTCAATATTATTTGAATTTAAATAATAAATTCCAGTTTCAATCATTTTTTTATATGAAACTAAATAATCTTTAATAGAATAACATTGAGAAGAATCAAAATGATTATTAATTAAAGAATGAACATGACAATCATATATAAAACAAACAGGACATAATAATTCTTTACTAGTTTGAAATAAATTTTCATAATTTTTTTCTTCTTTTATTTCACAACTTGCATGAAAAAATTTAGTTTGACATTCTTTAATATCCCAATGTAATCTATCAAATAAAATTCTTATTCTTTTTATAATAGAACCAAGTGAAATTGAATGATTTCCAAAAATATTACATATTCTTTTATGAAATTCTTGAATATTATCTTTATTTTTTTTTAATAATGTTAAAAAAATTAAATTTGTTTGTAAATCATCTGGAAATTCATTCCACATATAACTTGGTATATGATTATATTTTTTTGTAACTTCTTCTATATTTTCTTCTCCAAAATAAGGATAAAATAAATTTTTTTCTTTTATTGAAAAGTAATTTTTTGTTAATGGATAACAAAAATTTCCTGGATCAATTGAAATTGAATATGGAAGTTCTTGAGTTAAACTTTTTATATTTGGTTTGTAAATGGTAAATTTTTTCTTTTTTGAATATGGTTGAAGTGATAAATTGTTTTTATTGATCAACTAAAAAATTATATTTAAATATTTTTTTTTTTTTACTTCTTTCTTAATATTAACACTATTTTGAATTAGCTCTTTTAATTCTGGTTCATTTAATTTTTTCATCTTTAGATCAGTCATAATATATTATTGAGCGGGTATTATTATTTTAATATTATTTAATTAAAAAGAACATTTATATAGGTTTCAAATATCATTTATTTTTTTCAAAGATTATGTTTTTCATATCTAAGAAATATATTAAAGTAAAAAAACATTATCTTTAATATTTTTTTTTAGTTTGTTATCATTTAATTTATGTTTATTAATGAGATTTAATATCATTAAGATAATTTATTTTAAATTATGAAAGTTAGTTTTTTATTAAGTAAAACGCAATATTTTAGTGAGATTTATTTGATTATTTGTTATTATTTTAATTAGTAAATCTTTTCAATTAGTTTTTTTTATTAAAAAATTTTTATTAATTTAATTATATTAAAGTAAAATATCTTTCATTCTATATAAAAAGAATTTTAAAAATCATTTACAAACTATATAAGTTTAATATTTAAAGTAATTTTATAGTAATATTTTATTTAATTATTCTAATTAATTTAAATCTTTTTCTTGAATTTGATTATAATTATATATGAATTTATATAGAATTGTTATATTTAATTATAAGTTTTTATTTCTTTATACTTATTTTATCTCTTTTGGTCATCAAAAGGTCGACAATATATATTATAATATTACATATCACAAAATTTTTAATGTCAAATAATATTAAAATTTTTGTTGAATAAATTAAAAATTATATAATTATACAAATTACCACCTTTAATATAGAAAAATAATTGATGAATAACAAATCAATTATCATTAATAAATAAATTTAAAATTATTTATCTAATAATCATATATTATACTAAATATATTTTGTTTAAAATAATGATTATAAAAATTATAATAAGTTTATTATTAAATTAAAAAAAGTTTTAATCTAAAAAAAGAATACATTAATATTTTTCTTTTAAAATAATAATTTTAAAGATAAGTATATTAGAATTAAAAAAAACCAAATATTTCATTTTTAATTCTAAAAGAACAATATATTTTAATATTTATCAATAAGAACAATTTAATTATATCCAATATAATATATTTTCTTTCCCAAAATAATTAATTTTTAAATAAAATAATAAAAAAAAAATAATGAGTAAAACAAAATACATAATAACATTATCAATAATTGTAATAATATACATAATATACACAAAAACAAAAAAAAATATAGAAGAATTCGACATAGTAATAGTAGGTTCTGGTTTAGCAGGATTAATATCAGCATATGAATCATTAAAAATATCAAATAACAAATTAAAGATACTTTTATTAGAAAGAGAATTAAAATATGGTGGAAATTCCTATAAAGCAACAAGTGGAATAAATTTATTAAATTCAGAAGCTCAAAAAAAAAAAAATATATCAGATTCCTTTTATCAATTTTTTAATGATACAATAATATCATCAAAACAAAAATCAAATCCAATCTTAGTGTCAGAATTAATAAATGACTCACAAGAAATATATAATTATTTTTATAATATGGGTATTTACTTAACAGAAATTAATATTTTAGGAGGACATACAATTCCAAGAACTCATCGTCCTCCAAATTCTCCTATTGGATATACTTTAGTATCAAGTTTATATAATTTATTAATTTTTAATGGGAAATTATATTTTAGATTTAATTCAACTGTAACTGAAATTTTATATAATGAAAAAAAAAATAGAATTTATGGTTTAAAATATAAAAAATTAAATCAAATTTATGAAATTAAATGTAAAAATATTATTTTAACTTGTGGTGGATATGCACATGATTTTGAAGAAGATTCTTTATTAAAAGAATTTACTCCTAATTATATGAAATTTCCTACTACTAATGGAAATTTTAGTAATGGTTTAGGTATGAAAATTGCAAGAAAAATTAATGCTCAATTAATTGATATGAATTATATTCAAATTCATCCTACTGGTTTTGTTGATTTAAATAATAGATTTGAAAAAAATAAATTTTTAGCTCCTGAATTATTAAGAGGTGTTGGAGGGATTTTAATTAATTTTAAAGGAGAAAGATTTTGTAATGAATTAGGAACTAGAGATTATGTTACTAAGAAAATAATTGAAAATTGTAATAAAGTTAATAGAGATGATATTGATCAATATGAAAGTTATTTAATTATTAATGAAAAAGGTTTTAAAGATTATGGTTTAAATATTAATTTTTATTATAATAAAGGTTTATTAAAAAAATATTCAAATTTCAAATCATTTTCAGAAAAAAATAATATTAACTTTACAATATTAAATAATACAATATTTAAATATAATGAATATGTAGATAAAGGAGAAGATAATTTTGAAAAAAAAATATTTTACACAAAATTTGATATAAATTCAACAATATATGTAGCAATAATAACACCATCAATACATTATACAATGGGAGGAATAAAAATAAATTCAAAAGCAGAAGTTTTAAATATAAAAGATAAGGTAATTAAAGGTTTATATGCAGCTGGTGAAGTTACAGGAGGAATTCATGGTGCTAATAGATTAGGTGGTAATTCTTTACTTGAATGTGTTGTTTATGGAAGACGTGCTGCACATAGTGCTTTTAATAATATGAAACATTTAAAATAAAATTTTTAATTTTTGTGATTTTATTAAAATGATTTATAGATAGTTATATATTATTATTTAATATATATTTTTAAATTATTATCATACAAATTCCCAAAAAAATAAAATTTTTTTTGAAAACCTAAATATTAAAAAAAAAAAACCAAAAAAAAATATAAATATATAAAAAAAAAAAATGATAAACATTTAATCATCATTTCTATGAATTTGTCTATCATTTTCATAAACTAAAATTTTCTGTTTCATTTTATTTTTAACACCAGTATAATTATCAGTATTAAAAGTAAAATTTCCTTCTTTTTTTCCATTAATCCACATTCCTTTTAAAACACAACCATTTTTAAAAATATAAACACCTTTTCCATCTCTTAAATCATTTTTATAACCTCCAAAATAAACATCTCCATTTTTAAAACAAAATTCTCCAAAACCATCCATTTTTTCATTATTCCAAGAACCATAATAATTTTGTCCATCATTCCATTTATAACAACCATCACCATTAACTTTTCCATTCATAAAATTTCCAATAAATAAATTTTGATTTTCTGTTCTAATAAAACCAAAACCATTAAATAAACCTTCATGAAAATTACCACAATAAAAATATTTTTTTGTTGTATATTCACCATAACCTTCAAATAAATTATTATGAAAAAAACCTTTATATTTATATGAATTAGTAATTAAATATCCATATCCAAATTTAATTCCATTTCTAAATTCACCATAATAACATTCTCCATTTTCTTTTATTAACATTCCTATTCCATGATAATTATTTGATTTAAAATAACCACAATATTTAAATTTTATTTCTTTTTCTCCTTTTATTCCTAAATGCTCTATGTAATATTCTTTTCCTAATCCACATTTTTGATTTATATTTTCTTTATATGAACCTTGATAATATACTTTTCTATTATCTTGAAATGTTTTAACTGAACAATAATGTTTTTCATCTTCTTCTAATTCTTCTATTATTTCTTCAAAAAATGGACCATTTTGTCCTATTAAAATTTCCTTTTTATCATTATTTGTTACTACAAATATATGTTTATCTTTTAATCTTTCTGGAATTGTTTTTGAATGAATTTGTTCAAAATCAAAATATAATTTTCCTACTTCTTTTTCTAAATTTCCTATATTATAATTTTGACTTAATGATGTTAAAAAATATACTCTGAAAAATATTTGAAAATCTGATGAAGAGTTTATTTTTTTTATATTTGCTTTATCAAATTGTTTAAAATTAACATCATTTACATTAAAATCATCATCAAATGAACTATTATTATTATTATTATTTATATTATCTTTTTTTTTATTTGTATTTATTTCATTATCACTAATATTTGATTCATTATCATCTTCATCATCTACATTATATATTTTTGATATTGGTTTTTTAGTTGAAAATTTCATATGTATATTTGATATTTTAAAAAAAGAATTATAAAATTCACTTATTTTAGAACGTAATTTTCTCAAACCATTAATTGAAAAGTCATATTCTTGTTTAAATGCAAAATATAATTCCCAACTTTGTTTTATTGAAAATTGAGAAACTATGTTAAATAATCTTTTTTTTTTATATTGATATAATGATATTACTTCTTGTTTAAATTTTTTTCTTGATTTATATCCTTTGAAATGAGATTGAATTTTTGTTGCTGCTTTTATTTTTAAAGGATCTATTTTTTTTATTTCTAATTCTGATGATTGTTGTTGTTTACATGATACATTACATTTTGTTCCCATAAAAATTAATTTTTTTGATTTTAAAAATTAAATAAACTTAATTATATTTTTTTTATTTTTATTAAAATATTAAACTTTTTTTTTTATAGAATAAATGTCTACAATTGAATTTGAGATTCATTCAAATAAAAGTGATGATGTTAATATTTCATTAGATAAAAATAATCATTCTGTTGATTATTTGAAAAAGGTAATTAGTAAAAAATTAAAAATTAAAAATCAAGAACAAATTTCTTCAATAACATTAAATTATGATGGTAAAGAAATTATTATTGATGATGATATGGCAGTAAAAATTTTATTTGATAAAGTTGAAAAAAATATTTTTAAAAATAAACTCTATATTAAATATAATGATAAAGTTCAAACAAAAAATGATAATGAGGAAATTTTAAAACCAAAAAATCTTCCAAAAAAAAATATTGAAGATGTAATTGATTATTTATTAATTAATATGAAAGAAACACTTATGAATGAAATGAAAGAAAAAATAAATGAAGATAAAATGATTTATAGAGGTCATAAATGTAATAATTGTGGAAATAATATTATTGGTCATTTATATCAATGTTCTGAATGTCCTCAAGAAGATAATTCTTTTTATTTATTATGTAATAAGTGTATTGAAAAAAATTTAAAGAAACCTTTTCATGATCATAAATTTTATATTTTATAAAAAAAATTTTTAACTATTTTATTAAAATAATTTAATAAGAAAAAGATTAATTAAATTTAAATATTTAAGATATTTCATTTTTATTAATATATTTAAAAAAATAAATTTTGATAAATTGAATTTATAAATAAATGAAATTTAATATCATTATCCAAAAATATTTATAATCAAAGGATAATAAGGAAAAATAAAAAGAGAAAAAAAAATAACAATAAAATAAAATAAAATAAAAACAAAAATAAAAATTAAAGGATGTTTTCTTTCATTAATAAAAAAACTACAAATTCTTTTATTGACTCCAGTTATAAAAACAAGATATCCAACAATAATACAAATAATATCAAAAAAAATATCAGATTTTTTTCTTCTTTTTAAAAATTTATTTCTAAAAAATATTTTACAATAATTTTGTGATCTTTGATTTAAATGTTCATCATTATATTCTTTAAAACAATATTTACATAATTGAAAAGAACAATTTAAACATTTAACATATAAATTAGAATTTCTTCCAAATAAAGCAGGTTTACCACATTTAGTACAAACTAAATTTTTTAATTTTAAATAACATTTTATTATATCATTTGGTTTTTCTGTAAATTCACATATATTTCTATTAAATAAACATTTATCATATATTTCTTCTATTTTATTTATACAATTTAAATTATTTTCTGATGAATTTTTCAATAAAGTAAAATTTCCTTTTTTATTTTTTATTTTTTTAAAGTAAGAAGGAGAAATTAAAGAACGTATTATTCTCATATCTAAAAATTTATCACATGTATATTTTGGACATTTACAAGTAAAAATTCCTAATTCTATTAATTCTTCATAATAATTTCTTCCACATACTTTACAAAATTTATGAATGCATAAATGAGTTGAATATAAAGTTAAAAAAACATTATCACAAATAAAACATTTAAATTTCAAAAATGATATTAATTTTCTGGCATTTTCATTTTTTTTTCCTATACCTGATTTTGAATTTAAAAAAAATGTTTACTTGCTAAAGAAGTTTCTCTACTTAATAATAAATTATTTGAATGGTTCATTTCTTTTAATTGAATTGTATTTGCTCTCTTTTTAATAGGTGATTTATATATAAATGATAAATAATTTTTTTGAGTTATATTTCTATTTGATGGTACTGATCTTTTTGTATTTAATTCACTTTTTTCATTTGGTATTGTTAGAATTTGTTCTTTGTTTTTGGTTATTTTTTTATTTATTTCATGTAATATTAACATTATTTATAAAATAAAAAATTATTTTTATCATTTTCGAATCATATTATATTTTTTTATTGTTTTATAAAAAATAAATAATATTTTTTATTATAATTAATTTAAATATTATTCTTTTTATCCTAAATCTTATTAATTATTAAAAAATAAATTAATTAATTAAAAAAATAATTTTGTGACATTCAAAAGATAGTCTAAAGAATTCTTTTATTAAAAATAAAATATAAAATCCTAATATAACCTTATCTTAAGGTCCAAAACTCCTAAATTATCATATTCAAAATTTAAAAAAACCATAAAATTATAAAAATCAATATATTACAATAAAAAAACTTCAAAAAACAAAATTTTAAAAATCATATAAAACATATCAAACAATTTTTTTTTATAAAAATGGGTGAAATAAAAGTACAACTTCACAAATTTAACAACAAATACGTGGGAGAATTACAAATTCAAAAGAATCAAAATTACCAAAATCAACAAGACAGTACATTCATAGTAATTTTAGACATTTCTGGTTCAATGGGTCAAAATGTAGGAAGAATAGTAAAAAATTATTTACCAAAAACATTACGACAACTTGGTATAAAAGAAGATGAAATAATACATTTAATAACATTTGAAAGTAATACAGAATATACAAAAATTCCATTATCAGAATTATCAAATTCTTCTTTATCTGCTCGTGGTGGAACTACAATGGAATATGTATTTGATAAATTAAAAGAAATAATAAAAGATGAAAATAAATCATATAGAATTTTAACTATTAGTGATGGAGAAGTTTGGGATCAAAAAGAAACTTTAATGAAAGCTTGTGATTATAAAGAAAGTTTAATGGATAAATTTATTATTAATTCACAAGCTGTTAGATTTTTTACTTCAAGTTCTCAACCTGATACTACTGCTTTAAGTTCTGTTTTACAATTTAATACTTTATCAGAAGCTAATTTAGTTGATATTAATTATTCTAGTGAAGCTGATATGATTTGTAATACTATTGCTTCTTTGTTTTCTGATGATGGAATTGGTGTTAAAATTAATTTAATTGGAAATAATTTAAGAAATAATCCTTGGAATGAAAAATCTAATAATATTAATTTAAATTTTGGTAAAAATATCTTTTGGGTTGATGATTTAGAAGATTTAAAAATTAAAATTGGAAATGATGAAATTAAATGTGATGTTGAAATTGGAGAAGATATTAATGAAAATAATTTTGAAGTTATATTAAAGGATAAATTAAATGCTATTATTAATAAATTGAAAGTACTTAAAATTGTAAATACTGAACAAGCAAAAAATGAAATGAATAAAATTGTAAATAGTTTTAAAGAATTTGAACAATTATTAATAAATAGTGAATCATTAGCATTAAAAGATAATAAATTATCTTCAAGAGTAACATTCATAAAAAAATTAATAAAAAAAAGAGAAGGTTCAATTATAAATAAATTTAATCAAATAATAAATGATGATAAAATAAATCAATTAAATAGTCAACAAAAAGCAGATTATTTAAGAAATGTTGATAATACTAAAAGTGGTAAATCATTAGCAAAAAGAGCTTTTGTAGAAGGAATTGATTTTGATTCAATTGCAAGAGAAGAAGTTAAAAAAATGGCAGAACATATAAATGAATTAAAAGATATTGATGATTCAAATCATTTACAAAGTTTTTATTCACTTTCTACTACATTAGAAGGAATTAAAACAGTTTGTGATTTAAGTAAAGATGAAATTTTTGAACAAATTGAAATAAATGATATTATTAAATTATTAAATATTGTTGGAGTTGGTGTATATGGAAATATTGGAAATTATCCAGATCCTTTTAATTATGTTATAAAAAATATTTATCCTGGATGTTATATTAGTTTAAGTGATATTATCACAGTTGAAGAAATTAATAAAAATACAATTGAAGTTCCTGGAATAAAAGAACCAATTAATAATGCAATTCCTATTTTTGATAATGAAAAAATTCATAAATTTTTAAAGGATTATGCACCAAAATTATTAGAATATATTTCATCAATTGGAATGAGAAGAATTTTAAGTGAAATTCCTAGTACTTTTGAAGCAAGTATTATTATTGGTAATTGGAAAATGATATGTGAATTAACAAAAAATAAAAGTGAAATTTATGTAAAAACATTAATTGAATTAATTAAATCTACACAATTTCAATGTGGAAATCATTATTTAAATGTTATTAAATGTGTTGAAAATTATAAAAGTGATGATGGTTTAAGTATGTATTTATATAATTATGGTTTTGCTAATATGCTTTCTCCTATTTATGAAATTGCAAAAAAAAATAATGTTAATAATGAAAATATTCAAGCAATGTTAAGAGCAATTTTCCAATTTGAAGTTTATCAAAATATAAGAGGTTTAATTAGAAAAAGTGAAAATCCTGTTAAATTTGTTAGTGAAAGTATTGAAAGTTTATTAGGAATTGATTATGTAAAATATGGAACAAAATTACCTGAATTATTTACTATAAATCCATCTCCTCAATTTCATGATGAATATGAAATTAATAAAGAAAAGTTAAATGAATATAAAAAAAAATTTGGATGGACTTTTAATATTTCTCAAATATATTCATATTATTTAACTTCTCTTTCATCTGATCCAATTAAATCTTTTAGTGAATTACCAGAATATAATTATGAATGTATTAAAAAGAATTTTGGAATAAATTATGATTTGGATTTATTTTTCTGTTTTAATATCATTCAATCATTTTTATTTAAAGAAAAAATTGATAGAGTAAATGATGATGAAAAAAAAATGAAAATAAAAGATTTATCCAATTTCGATAAAGTAAATAAAGATATTAAAGATTATGTAAAAGGATTATATGCAGCACAATATGATAAAGAAAATAAAAATCAAATAAAAAAACAACTTGATATAATATCAAATGAATTAGTATCATTACTTTTATCATCAAAAACAAAAGAAGAATTTTTAGATTTAATGAGAAATGGTATAACAAAAGGATATTTAACTCATAAAATTCAAGATGAAGCAACAAAAGGTTACATTGAATTAAAAAATGGAATTTTAGATGAATCAAAAGAAATTCCATTAAGATATGAAAAAATAGAATATTTACTTTTAGCAAAAGATGAAAATGATAAGGAAATATGGAATAAAGGAAATTCTTTAAGATCAAAAATTGGTGATTATAAAAAATTAGTTGAAAAACTTTATCCTGGAAAATGGAATGAATTAATAAAGAAAATAAAGTCACATTCTATTCATAAATATAGAGAAAGAATTAATAGACAAGGACATTCAAATGATAAACCTTCTTATTGGGGACTTGGATTTGATACTTTAAGTGAAATGGTTGAAGCTTATCAAAAAGAAGAAGTTGAGAAATATAAAAGTTTACATAAAAATTGTTGTGGGTTAACTTCTGCTGATGGAATTAGTTTGAAAGAAGAAAAAAAAAAAGAAAGAAAAATGAAAAGAAAGAATTTTAAGAAAATGAAGAAAGAAGGGAAGAAAGAAGAAAAGAAAGAAGAAAATAAAGGAAAAAAAAAAATAGGAAAATGAGAAAGGAAAGTGAACTTTATATATTTTCTTTTTTTTAATTAATAATTATTTAATATTTAAATTATGAAATATTTAATTTTAATTGTCTTATTTTTTTGATTTAATTTTTATATTAAAATTATATATTACAATTCCTTTTTTATATTTATTTATAATAATTAAAAAAAAAATAAAAAAAAAATAACAAAATAAAAAAAATAATTGATTATATAAAAACAGCTAACATTAAATTAAATAAAACTAAAAAGAATAAAATAAATGTCAAAATACTTAATCACAATATTACTATTTCTCTTATCAATAGTATCATCATCAAAATTACAAAAATCTCATTGTGTTGCATATGGAGGTGACTGTGATGCAACATCATATTGTTGTTCTGGAATGGTATGTAAAGATTATAGATGTGCAGTTAAAGGAACAAAAGATAATCAAGAAGCTTGGGCTCCTGATGGAGTTAAATGTGATTGGTTCCATCATTGTGGAAAAAATTATAAATGTGAAAGTCATAGATGCGTTTTCTTAATTAAAGATGTTATTAAAGCTTTAACTAAAAAAGTTAAAAAAATTGCTGAGGATACTGTTTAATGTTATTTATGGATTTTTTATAGTTTTTTAAATATTCAATCAAAAGAATAAATGATACTTTTTAAAATTTTTTTTTTTTGGATAAATATAGTTTTTTTTTTTTTTGTTTTTTTGATTTGTTTGTTTTTTTTTAAATGTTTATTTTTTTTTTTAATTTAGAATTTTTGTTATAATATTAATTCACATTTTATATTTTTTTGTATTATTATTGATAAAAATTAAATTTGATTTTTTTAATATATTTCAAAAAAAAAACAAAAAATGAAATCTATAAAAGATGAATTAAGAGAATTATCAGAAAATGAATTCAACAAAAATTGTTTCGATTGTTGTAAAAATAAACAAATAATATAATAAAAAAAACTAAAAAAATTATAGTAAGAATCCCAGCAAATTTTGGTTCAATTTCAGAAGGAATATTCTTATGTATGCAATGCGCAGGTGCACATAGATCATTTAATCAACCAATAAAATCAATAAATTTAGATCAATGGACATCAATAGAATTAAATCATATGAAAGAAGGTGGAAATAGGAATTTACGTATATTTTTAAATTATTATTCAATTCCAAGAGGAATAAAAAGAGAAGTTGTTTTTATTTCAAAAATAATGACTTTTTATAGAAAAAGAGTATATTAATAATATTTTTAATTTCAAAAAAATTTTTTTATTTATTTATTTTAGTTAAAAGCTAAAGCAATGAATATTCCTTTTAATGAAGAACCACCAAAAGAAGAAGAAAGATTTAAAATTGATAATTCTGATTTAAATAAAGAAAATGGTATTTTATATAAGAGAACTGATATTAAAAATGGAGAAAAAACTTTTGTTTCTAGATCAATTAGTGAAAATCAATTTATTAAAGATACTTATAAACAAAGTAAATTTGATGGAATTGAAAATGAAACTGATGATGAAGATGATTATAATAATAATGAAAATAATAATAATTCTTATTTAAGTATGTTATATAATGGATTATATAATGGAATTGGTTATACTTATGGTTTTTTTTCTAATTTAGCTTATAAAGGTTATTCTTATTTTACTTGGAAAAAAGTTGGTCAAGATGAAAAAGAAAGTGATGAAAAGAAAGAAAGTTTACTTGATGAAAATGATAGAGATGATCAAATTTAAATAAAGAGAATTTTAATTAAAGTAAGATTAATTTTTTTTTTATTTGTTAATAAAATTTTTTTTATTATTAATATTTTATTTATTATTATATTAAGAATTTATATTTTTTTTATTTTTTTTTTTTTCTATTTTTTAATTAAAAATATCTATTTCATCTTTTTCGAAATTTTTGTTTAATTTTGGTTTTTTTTTCTTTTTATTTTTAACATCAATCATTTCAATATTTTGTTCATTATTTATATTTATTTTATCAGTTTCTTTACTAACATTTTTCTTTTCAGTTTCTTCAGTTTCTTTATCTTCTTCTTCTTCAAAATCATCACTATTTTTATTTTCAAATCCATTATCTTTTTCATCTTCTTCTTCATCATTTTCTTCTTCATCTTCTTCTTCTTTTTCTTCTAAATCAACAATATCATTACTAGAAACTCTTTTAGTTTCAGGTTCATATTCTTTATTTAATAAATATAATACAAAAGATAAATAATAAAACATTACAAAAAATATTGAATCATCTAATATAACAATTGAATCTTTCATTATTGTTTCTAAAAAAGAATTTTTATCTACTACTCCTAACATTAATTTTAATGTTGATGACATTATAAAAATTACAAAATTTATAAATATTAAATTATGTAATTTTTTATATGTTTCATGTAAATGAATTGGTCTCATTGTTGGAATATGAATTGTTAAATCTGAATCTTGTGAATCAATTTTTTCAAGAAAATATTCCATTAAATCTTTAATTCTTGAATCAATAACAATATAAAATGAAATAATAAAAGCAAGTAAAAATATTATTTTAATATATTTTAATGGTCCTTCAATTTCATTTGTTAATATATGATATGGGAATATTATAAATACATAAAAAATATGAAATATCCATAAATAAGTGAAACTAAAATCTATATCACTATCAAATATCTTATCACCTGATGAATATTTATTTACTTGTTTTATTATAAAGTAATATTGAATTAAATATAAAAAATATAATATTATTTCTGGTGATTTATATCTTTCTTGATAATTAAAATTCATATTAGAAATATCATTAAAATTTTGTGATTGATTTTGTTTTGTTTTATCATTATCATCATATAAATTTTTTTCTATTATTATATCAAAAAGATTTGTAATACAATGAATTAAAAAACATGTAAAATTACTATTTAATATTAGATTCTTTTTCTTAAACATTAATACCAAAAATAAAAATGAAAATAAATAAAATGAAATACCAAAAAATGATGTTATAAAGATAAAATAATATGAAAAAGAATCATAATTTTCCATTATCAATAATAATTTATAATATTTTTTTATTTAAAATGCAAAAATTATTTATTGTTTTTCATAAGTATTTAAATAAATTAATTGAAGAAAGAAGGAATGGAAAATGAAAATAACAAAGAAAGAAAAAGAAGTAGTGACAATAAAACAAATATAGAAAATCCAAAATTGAATAAAAGAGCAACTCATTTAATAAAAAATAATTCAGGTACAGATTTAAATTTTCAAAGATATCAAAAAGTAGTTTCACCAAAAAATATAGAATACAGTGAATGTAAAAATTATTTTTTTTATTTTAGTAATAAGGAAATTTAAAAATAATAGTTTAGAAATTATGCCAAATAAATCAGAAAGAGAAAATTATTCAGTTAATAATAATTTTCGAAGTAGTTTAGAAGAAATTTCAAATTTTAAAAATCCAATTAGTCAAACATATTATGAAGGTTCTTCTAATAATATTTTCCCAAAAAATTTAAGTATGAAAATATATAAAAATAAAAATAATGAACAAGAAAATAATAATCAAAATGATGAAAATATTATTGCATTTCAACAGTAAAATATTATATTTTAAATATAATTAGACAATTAATGTATTTAAAAAATGAATTAGAAAATTTAAAACAAAAATCAACATTAACTAAAGATAAAATAACAGTTTTTATTAAACTGGTAAGAAAATATGCAAAAAAATTATCAGCTTTATCAAAATTACTACCAGTAAATACAAATGGAAGTAATGAAGAAAATAATATTTTTTCAGATATTTTTAATACGATTTCTCAATTTTATCAAATGATATATAATCCTAAATTAAATGAAAATGTTTTTGAAATTTCTGATTTATTAACAACTGAAGAATCAATAAAACAAAATACTAATTATGATAGTCCTTATACTTTAAAAGGAAGTTCTAAAAAAGAAAGTGAATATTATACTAAAATTAAAAGTAATAATATAAATAAAAATATGAATAATAATTTAACTGAACATTATCAAAATTTAATGAGAAAATATGAAGAAAAGTTTAAATTGTTAATTTCTGAAAATGATTCTTTGAGAAAATTTATTAAAAATAAAGAAAATGAAAAAGGAAAATATGAAAAAGAAATTATTGATTTAAATGAAAAATTAAAAAATGAAAAAAATATTAATGAAGATTTACTTAATAAATATAATTCAATAAATACTTTATCAGAAGAATTACAAAATAAAATTCAAAATCTTGAAAATGAAAATTTACATTATAAGAATAAAGTAAGTGAATTAAATGATAATATTACAAAATATGAATCATTAAGAAATAAAAATGAAATGTTATTAAATGATATAAATTATAAGAATTCAGTAATTAGATATTTAGAAAATTTATTAAAAAGAACAAATTTAAATCCAAAATTATTTACTGAAGAAACATATAAAGAAGAATATCAAAAAGATAAATCAATAAATAATGAAAATGATGAAAATATTAATGATTATTTAATAGAAAATAATCAAACAATAAGTGATTTTAATAATAATAATAATGACATTGATAATAATAATAATATTAAAAATAATAATAATAATAAACAAAATATTCAAATTAGTCAAAGTAAACATTCATCAAGTAGAAAAGAAAAAATATCATCAAATAGAATTATTGATAAATCAATTGATGAAGATGATATAAATGCAATACGTCCAAATCAAATTAAAAAAGAAATTGACAATTTAGATGAAGAAATATTTAAATTACAAACACAATTAAAAAAAATGTTAAATAAATAAAAGAAAAAATACTATAATTAATATAATAGTAAATAAAAATATTTAATTTTTTTTTTAATTCATAAAATAAATAAACTAATTTTTATTATTTTTTATATAAAAATTTAATCTTCATCAGTAAAATATTTTGGATCTAATCTTTGTCTTAAATTATCTTCTTCTTGAACATGTTGTTTATATCTATCAATTTTTTTCATTAAATCAGAATAAATTTCTAATTTGTGTTTAACAACTTTTTCTAATCCATTAACATATTCATCCATTTGAAAATCTTCTTCTTTTCCAACTCCTTTAACATTTGTTATTAATTCTCCTTCTTCAGTTAATAATTTTGCATCATCTTTTATTATTCCCATATGTGTGTTTACTAAATCATCTTCATCTTCTACTAATAATTCAGTTAATTTTTGATATTTTATATAATCATCATCTAATATTATTCCATCTTGACTTACTCTTCTTTTTAATTCTGCCCAGTCATCTTCTTTATTTACATTTTTTTTTTCATTATTTTCTAAATTTGTATTGTTTTCATTTTGATTTATATTATTATTATTATTATTGTTAAAATTATTGTTATTATTAAAGTTATTATTATTATTATTATTATTATTATAATTATTATTATTATTATTAAAGTTATTATTGTTATTATTATTGAAGTTATTATTATTATTGAAATTATTATTGTTGAAATTGGAATTATTGTTAATATTTGATATATTAGGTGGATTATTAATATTTTTATTTCCTCCTACTTTTGGCCTACTATATATATTTTGTCCTGTATTGGTATTATTTGAATTATTATTATTTTGTTGCTCCATATTATTTTGATTGTTATTGAAATTATCCTGTTGATTTATTTGATTATTATTATAATATTGTTGAGAGTTATTATTGAAATTATTATTATTTTGATTATTAAAATTATTATTTTGATTATTATTATAGTTATTATTTTTTTGATTATTATTGAAATTATTATTATTTTGACTATTGAAATTATTATTTTGATTATTGAAATTATTATTTTGATTATAATTGATATTATTATTATTTTGATTATTGAAATTATTATTTTGATTATTATTGAAGTTATTATTATTTTGATTATTATTGAAATTAGTATTTTGATTATTATTGAAGTTATTATTATTTTGATTATTGAAATTATTATTTTGATTAAAACTATTTTGTTGATTAAAATTATTGTTATTTTGATTATTTTGATTGAAACTATTTTGTTGATTAAAATTATTATTATTATTATTATTCATATTCTCATCTTCATAATCTTCATTATAATTATTATTATTATTATTCCCAATATTAAAATTATTAAACCCACTATTCATTTGTTGAAAATTACTATTAAAATTTCCTAATTGTCCACTTCCAGAACTATTATAATTATTTCCAGAATTACTTTTTCCTTTATTTCCTCCACCTAAATTCCTAGCAGCTAAATTAAGATTATTATAATTTCCTCCAAAATGATGTTTAGTTTTTTCCTTTAATCTATCACTATATCTCAAAGTATTTAAACTATGATTAGCACTACAATAAGAAGGATTAATACAAGAAATCATAATAATTCTACTTTTATCACTTTTACTAACAAAAGAATCTCTTAAAACATGAGTTAAATTACTAGTTCTAAAAGGAACATGAGTTTCAGGATTAACATTTTTTTTTTCTTCAAGAGCTCTTATACATTCTTTAAGTGCTAAAAGACTTTTATTAATTTCAGCACCTTCAGCTCTTCTTTGTCTATTATTACTTTGTGTTTCTTGAGCTCTTTCAGAACCAGCTAAATCAACAAGTGATAATTTACCATATTCTTCATCTTCTCCTTTTAATTTAATTACTATATTACATATTGCATGTGAACGAGATGATGTTTCATTAGTTACTGTATTTTTTGTAGTTCTTATTGAATTAGCTGCATTTATTATTTGATGCATTTCTTCTTTTGTTTCTGCAATTTGATTAATTAAACCATAAACTTGAACTTTACCATATTTATCATCTAAAATAGTAAGTCGATTTTTATTATTTAATAAATCATATAATCTCCCACCATAAATTTCAAAGAAACTAATATAAAAATCAAATTGATTATTATTTGAATTATTATATAATGCATCAATTGCTAAATTTTGAATACCTTTCATTGTAAAAGTTTTACCACTTCCAGTTTGACCATATGCAAAACAAGTAACAATTCCTTGATTTAATACTAAATTTATCATTGGTGCAATTGTATATTCATATATCTCATTTGTTGATTCATTTTCACTGAATGAATTATCAAAAAAAAATTCATGGTCTTCTAAATATTTTGTAAATCCATCTACTTGAACTTTACATTCGTGAATTATCATTTTTGGATTTATTACTGAAACACAGTCTATTTCACCATTGTTTATTTCTTTTTGGGATAATGGTCTTTTTCGAACTACTACAAATATTTTTGAATTATCTGAATATGTGTGTTCTGAAATTTTTTGTTTTGATATTTCTTGCTTTTTTTTATTCATCATTTTTGAAAATTGAATATCTGCTTCTTTTTGATTTTGAGGAAGATTCTTTTTCTCTTCTTTTGCTTTACGTGCTTCACGTCTTTGTTTTAATATTGCTATTTCTTCAGCAATTCCTCCTTTTTTTAAGTTTTTTTCACCTAGTAATTTTTTCATTTTTTTTGTTATTTTTTTTAATTGTTTTTTTGTAATTTTTTTTTTTGGAAATGTGAATATATGGTAATTTATATATATTTTTTATTTTTAGAAAAATTAAATATATATGTAAAAATATAAATAACAATAAAATAGAAATAATTTTATATAATTTCGAAAAAAAAAAAATTCAAAATTTAAAAATTATAAGTAATAATTATTTCATTTTTGGATTTGATTGTTAAGTCATAATGAAAATTTTCTTTAAAATCAAATTTTATTTTGAATAAAATAATTTATTTACTTTATCATCAAATATTGTAAATTTTATATTTTTGAATTTTAATGGTTTTAAATTTCATTTTTTATCTATTTTCTTCATATTCTTTTCTTTATATTGATGTTAAATTTTCCATAATTATATTTTTAGAATTATTATTTATTTGATGGTTAAATAATTTATTTTAATTCTATTTAACCAAAAATTATTTTATTATATATTCTATTTATTTGATAATTTTATAATTAAATTCAATATATAAATAAAGATTTATGATTATTAATTTATAAATCTATCCTAGACTCATTAAACACCAAAGTTCCTCCAGCCTTGAGGAAAAAATCATTTTTTCGCAAATACTCTTCGGAACTTACATTCTAATAAAAAAACCAATAAAAATAAAAACCTTTATCAAAAAAAATTTAAATAAAAAAAAATAAAATAAAAAAATTAAAAAACAAAGAAAAAAAAAAAAAGAAAAAAAGAAAAAAAAATATGTCATTTGGGATAAAAGCAAGTACAATAGACACATCAAAATTAAATCCTCCTCCTTTACCAAAACCAGCAGAAGATAACAGAATAAAAGTATTAAGTGGATTAGGTTACGCAACACAATATTTAGAACCAATATCAGAAGAATTTATAAACTATTCTTCAACAATAAAAACACCAGTAATAGATGTTGGTGCAGCATATGGTTTAACAACAATAAATGCATTACATAAAGGAGCAATTGTAATAACAAATGAATTACAAAAAAATAATTTAGATTATATTATTTGTAATAAAGAAATTTCAAATGAAGAAAAAGAAAGACTTTATCTTAAAGAAGGTTCAATTTTAAATATTGATTTTCCTAATAATTCAATTGGTGCTATTCACATTGCAAGAGTTATTCATTTTTTTAATCCAAAAGAAATTGAAAAATTTTTTGAAAATTGTTATAAATGGTTAATTGATAAAGGAAGAATTTATTTAAGTACAATGTCACAATATCATTATGGAAATCCTAAAGATTTTTATATTAAATATAATGAAAATTTAAAAAATGGAATTGAATTTCCAGGAGAAATTAATAATTATCAATTTAAAACTGAAAGTTATTATTTACATGCTATTGATCCTTTTGTTCTTTGTAATCTTGCTAAAAAATTTAATTTTACTGTTAAAAAAGTTGAATTATGGGGAGGTGATAATGATGATGATTATACTTGTGCTATTTTAGTTAAGGATTATCATCATTAAACTTAAATTTTTTTTTTGGTTTATTATTGAATGTAATTTTTTTATATTTATTTATTTATAGTTAATTTTTTTTTTAATGAAAGGAAATTTAAATGAATTGAGTATGAAACTTAATATGAAAGTTATTCATAAATTAAATGAACATTTAAAAAAACAAAATGAGTTAATTGAAGAAAGTAAAAAATTAATTGATGAAATACATTCAAAAATACATGAGAAAATATTAAATGAAGAATATGATAATTTAGAAGAAGAATTTAATAAAGAAAGAATTGGTAAAAAATCACTTCGTAAATATGAATATACAAAATTAAATATTGAATCACAAATTGAAAATTTAAAAAAAGGAATAAAAGATAATACTGAAAAGAAAGAAGAAAATGAAGAAATTGAAATTGAAAAATTAGAAAAAGATAATAATGAAAATTCTGAAAATAAAAATTATAATGCAATTAAATATTTAAGAAATTTAATTAAAGAAGCATTTTCTAAAATTGATGAATATGAAAAAAAAATGGAAGAAATTACTAATGAAGCAAAAAGCAAATTAAAAGAAGGAAAAAAAAATGAAGCAAAAGATTTATTAATTGAAAAAAAAAAAATTGCTGAATTAAATATAATATGTAAAGAAAGTATTTTTGTTTATAGAAGTCATATTAAAGATTTTGAATAAGTATTTTAAATTAATATAAAAAATAATTATCCTATTTGAGTTAATTTATTTTTTTTCACTTTTTAATTTTTTATATTTTTCGGTTAATTTTCTAACTATATTATTTAATTCTTGAATATTTTTTAATGAAGTTTCATAATCCTTTTTTAATTTGTTATATTCTATATCAGAAATTTCATTTGAATTATTTGTTTTTTGTTCTTGTTTTTCTTTTTTTAAATTTTCACATTCATTTTCTTTATTTTTCAATAATTCCATTATTTCAGAATTTTTTTTAACTTCATTTTTTTCTATTTCCTTAAGTTTAATATTTTCTTCTTCTAACATATTAACTTTTTTTTCTAAATTTGCCATTTTATCTTCTAAATTACTTATAGTAGAAGTTTTAACTGAAATACTACTTTTTAAACTTTCATTTTCTTCATTTAACATAGATTTTTTTTGAACTAAATCAGAAATAAAATCTTCTTTAACTTGTAATTCTTTTTCCAAATCATTCATATCATTTTCTTCATCATCTTCTTCAATTTTTTTTAAACCATATAATTTTCTTAATTTAATTCCTCTTGTTTTATATTCTTTTGCTTTATTTCTATACATTTCAATTCTATTTGGATTTGAGTCAATTTCAATTAAAGCTTTTAATTTATTAGAAGATTTTAAATAATTTTCATATGATTCTTGAAAATTTTCTTCTTTTTTTGCATTTTCAGCTAAATTTTTAATTTGATATAAAAGATTATTTTTTATTGCAGATAAATAAATATTTGGATTTTTTTGTTCAAGTGATACAAATTTTAAAGCATAAATTGCTATTTCATTCATAAATTTTTGTTTATTATTTGGTTGTAAATTTATTAATTTCGATGTATTTATTATTAACATTTTATATTCTTGAATAGCTTGTTCATATTTATTTTCAGTTTCTAATTGTTTTGCATTTTGAATTGAAAGTTTTATTTGTGATTCTAATTGTTTGGAATCAGTCATTATTTTATTATTAACTTATTTTATTTAAAACAAAAAAATAGACTTATTTTGAATATTTTATTATCCCTAATTATTGATTAAATATTTAATTAATGATAATTATATAAACTAAAAAAGATTTATTTTTAATTTTAAATTAAAATTGAAAATTAATGAGTAGAGAAACAATAATATATTATAATAATAATCAATGGAAATTACAAATAAAACCAGAATCAAATAATATAATAATGAATATTCAAAATTTAAATGAATTTAATATTTACGAATCTTTTTTTATATCAAAAATCCTTTATATAAATAATTTATTACAATTAAATGATTCAATTCATAAAATAATAAATTTTATATTCTCAACTCTAGAAAAAAACGAATTTATGTTACATGAAAAATTAAATGGATGTGAATTAACATTATTATCAACAAAAATTAAACCTTATCAAATGAGTTTTTTTCTTCCAAAAATAGAAAATGAAAAAATAAATAATAAAGAAAAGGAAGAAGAAGAAGATGATGATTTTTTTGACTTTGAAGATGAATTTGAAAATTATTTCCAACAACCAATTATAAGTTTATCAATATCAAATATAGAAAAAATAAAATCTCATAATGATAAAATAACATCAATATCAACTTTTCCTTCAGGTAATTTTATATCAGTATCATATGATAAATCAATAATAATATATGACTCAAATTATAATATTATTCAAATAATTGAAAATGCACATGATCAATGGATATATAATATAAGTATAAAAGATGAAAATAATTTTATAACATGTTCAACTGATGAAAGTATTAAAATTTGGATTAAACAATATAATTATTATTTTTTAAAATATACAATTAGTGAAGCACATGATGGTTGGATTAATAAAATAATATATTGTTCAAATGGAAATATAATTTCATGTTCTGAAGATAAGACAATAAAAATATGGGAAGAAATATATAATAATGAATATCAATTAATTACTAAATTACAACATTCAAATTTTGTTTATTCTATTTTATTATTAGAAGATAAAAATTTATTAATTAGTTGTGGATATTATGGAACAATATTTTGGAATATGAATAATTATCAATGTATTAATTATATTGAAGATGCTAAATGTTATAATTCAAATTCTATTTGTAGAATTGATGATGATAAAATTATTATTGGTTCTGAATTGGATTGTAAAATGAAAATTATTTCAATATTAAGAAAAAAAATTATAAAAGAAATAAATAATGAATTTAGTTGTTTTGGTATTTGTGAAATTGAAAGTAAAGGTATTTTTTTAACTTGTGGTGATAGTAAAAATATAAGAATATATAGAAATGAAGATTATGAATGTATTAAAGAAATTAATGATGCTCATGAAGAACAAATTAATGGGATTTGTAAATTAAATGATAATATATTTTTATCTTATTCTAATGATAATAATATTAAAATTTGGACAATTTAAAAAATAGATATTTGTATTATTAGAATGTATTAGGTAAGATTTTTAAAATAATATTTCCTTTTATTTAAATTTATTGTATATATCTTATTCTTTATTGGAATATTATTAAATAAATAAAAATAGATATTATAATGATAAATTTATTTTAAATGTATAAATAATAAAAAAAAAAAAAAGAAAATAAAATATAAAAGTAGAATATATAATATTTAATATTTTATTTTTGTTATGAATAAATGTTAAATTTATAATAATATTTTATATATCAACTAATATTTTATCAATTGGGCAATTTCCATGTTCCTTTAACCAATTATCAATACAATCTTTATGAAAAATATGTAAACAATCTAATCTTCTCAATTCACATTTATCTTCAAAAACTTCCAAACAAATCATACATTTAGAAGAAGAATAATGTTTAGTTTTATCATAAATTTCAATACCTAATTTCTCAATATCATTCATACTCATTTTCTTAGTTCCAACTTCAGGTTCAAGGAATCCATCTTCATTTCTTCTTCTTTGATGAGGAACATTATTATTATTAATTAAATTATTTCCATTAAACATTAAAAGACCATTTGGTGCTCTTAACATTATCATTGGTGTAGACATTATTAATCTTTGACCATTCATAACCATAATAGGTTGTCGTTGCATTATCATCATTGGCATTTGTGGATTCATCATCATTTGTCTTTTTGGAATATTTTGATTTTGTAATTGTGGATTATTTATATTTTGATTTTGTATTTGAGGATTAAGCATATTATTCATATTTTGATTTGGAAATTGTTGATTATTTAAATTATTCATATTATTCATATTTTGATTTTGAAATTGTTGATTATTCATATTATTCATATTATTCATATTTTGATTTTGAAATTGTTGATTATTCATATTATTCATATTATTCATATTTTGATTCTGTATTTGAGGATTATTTATATTATTCATGTTTTGTATTTGAAATTGTTGATTATTATTCATATTAAAATTCATATTATTATTCATATTTTGATATTGTCGTTGATAATGTTGTTTAAGTATATCAGCTTCAGTTTGTTTCATATTTCCATTTCCCATATTATATTAAAAAAAAAAATTTATCTAATAAAGAACAATTTTATATAAAAAAAAATAATTTATTTAAAAAAAATAATTATTTTTAAAAATCTCATTCAAAAAAAATGGAAAACACAAAAAATCAGAATTTAAAAATTCCAAAAGAAAGAAGAATAAAAAATAAAGATACAAAAGGTGAATTAGATGAAGATGGTTTTTTTCGAACACCAAATGGTAGTTTTTGGGATTGTGATGGTGAATATTTTAATAGAAATGGATATGATATTCATGGAGGATCATATTCAAATATATTAGATTATGTTCCAGGTCCCACTTGGATTGATGAATTAGGATGTTATCCTGAAGAAAAGGAAAAATATATGAAAGATGATTTTGATAATGATTTTGAAGAAGGTGATGCTGATTTAGATTTAAAAGAAGGTGAAGAAGATATTTGTGTTGAGGATTATAAAAAATTAGGAATTAGTAAAGAAGATTTAGCTAATATTTTAGATAAGTATAATTTTGGAGATAAAAAAGATAAAAAAAAGAAAAAAGAAATAAAAGGAAAAAAAAAGAAAAAAAAAGATGAGGATGATGAATGGGAAGAAATTGATGATGATGAGTGATTTTATAAACTTTTTTTTATTTTTTCTTTAATATATATTATTATATATGTTTAATATTTAAATCAAAAATTTTTATTAATAAATAAATTTTTAATAATAACTTTTTTATAAATAAATAAAAATAAGAAAAGAAGAAAATAATTTTTTAGGATTTGAATTCATAATAAAATATTTCATAATAAAATATATTTTGACTATTAAAAGTAGCAAAAATAAAATGAGTTTTTTCCTTTATTCCATATTTATTTACTATTCTTTTTTTAAGAGAATGAAAGTTTTCTTGTTTCATTCTCAAAATATCAGAATAGATCTTTATTTCCATTACAAATCATTGTTAATTTTTTTGTTTTTTATATTTATTAAATTTAATATTTAAATTTAAATGAAAATATATAAGCCTTTGAATTTTTTTTTCAAAAAGATGATTTTGATTCATTAAATTATACTTTAATTAATTTATCAAAATAAAATAATTTATTAAAAAAATTGTGATAAGTAATTTAAAAAAAGATAGAAATAAAATAAGCCATTAAAATAATTGATATATTGTTTATTCAATAATTTAATTTATTTTAACTTATTTTAAATAAATTGATATTCTTAATAAAAATAAAAGATTTAATTTTCATTATAAATAAATTGATCAGTTGACAAACAAAAAATATCATCAATTACTTCTTTAACAGCAAATAATATTTCAACTTGAGTAATAGATAATAAATCTTTTCTAATAAATAAATGTAGAATAAGAAAAGAAGAAAATAATTTTTTAGGATCTGAATAAA
>JAEEGK010006990.1_pt1 | contig 27008 bp, 19 predicted proteins | sample 8958771 | NCBI WGS metagenome assembly JAEEGK01 (sample SAMN16246547, study PRJNA631951) | gut metagenome | biome: gut microbiome; feature: rumen; material: SC-attached | host: Bos | place: Iran: Karaj | collected 2018-10 | reverse complement strand
TCTCGAACTGTGTATCCTCCTTTTCACATATAGTGGTTACCAGATTCAGAATCTCCTCCTGACGCTCCAGAGGAGTAACGGCATCAACCTCATCGAACGCATCCTGCTGCAGGATAACGTAGTCAATAACCTCCGACTTCCAGAACGTAACATGATACTCAACAGGTACACCGTCATCACCCAGGATGTTGATCTGCTCGGCAATCTCCTTACCACGCTGCATACGGGTCTTCAGACTCAGGATCTTAGGAATCCACTCCTCGTTGATATGTCCCTTGATGTATTCTGCGAATTCAGGATACTCCAGATACTTAGAGTATGAATCGATGGGGTTCACAGCAGGATAACGCTTCTTATCGGCACGGTCCTGCTCCAAAGCGTAGAAGCAACGAGCCACCTTCTTGGTATTCTCTGTTACAGGCTCCTTCAAGTTACCACCGGCAGGTGACACAGTACCCAGGAAGGTTACAGATCCAACCTCACCGTTCTTCAGGTAAACATATCCGGCACGACCATAGAAGTTACTGATAAGGGCGCCCAAGTCCATGGGGAAGGCATCGGGACCAGGCAACTCCTCCATACGGTTAGACATCTCACGCAATGCCTGTGCCCAACGTGATGTTGAGTCAGCCATCAGCAAGACACGCAGTCCCATAGAGCGGTAGTACTCAGCCATTGTCATGGCTGTGTATACAGAAGCCTCACGGGCAGCAACGGGCATGTTAGAGGTGTTGGCGATGATGATGGTACGCTCCATCAGCTTACGACCTGTATGGGGGTCAACCAGTTCAGGGAACTCGGTAAAGATTTCCACAACCTCGTTAGCACGCTCACCGCAGGCAGCGATAATAACAATGTCGGCCTCGGCCTGCTTAGAGATAGCATGCTGGAGCACAGTCTTACCTGTACCGAAGGGACCAGGAATAAAGCCTGTACCACCCTCTACGATGGGGTTGAAGGTATCGATGGTGCGGACACCAGTCTCCAACAGTTTGAATGGACGGGGCTTCTCCTTGTAGTTGGTCATGGCAAACTTAACGGGCCAGTGCTGTACCATATCCACGTTGATATCGTTACCCTGCTCGTCTGTCAGCACAGCAATCACATCATGTATCTTGTACTTGCCGGCAGGTACAATGCTCTTAACAGTTGCCACGCCTTTCAGTTGGAAGGGAGCCATAATCTTCAAGGGCTGATGGTTCTCTTCCACCTTACCCAGCCAGTCGCTATCCTCGACCTTATCGCCTACCTTCACGATGGGCTCGAAGTCCCACTCACGGTCGGCATCCAAAGGCTCGGTGTACTGACCACGCTTCAGGAATACGCCCTCCATCTTATCGAGGTCGTTCTGCAAACCATCAAAGTTCTTACTTAACATACCGGGGCCCAGTTGAATTTCCAGCATGTGACCGGTGAACTCAGCCACAGCGCCTACCTTCAGACCACGAGTGGACTCGAACACCTGAACGTACACATCCTGACCAATCACCTTGATGACCTCGGCCATCAGGCGGTCGCCCCCCGTTGTGATGTAGCATATCTCACCCTGGAGCACAGGTCCGTCTACACGGAGTGTGACCATGTTGGCAACAACGCCACTAACAGTTCCTTTTGTCATAGTTTTATATCGTATTTTTATTATTTCAAGAATTCTTCGGGCACCTTGGCCTCACCACGCAGGTTCTCTATAATCTGTTTGAAGGTCTCCTTACCTGTTTCCGGGTCCAGTTTGGCCCAGCGGTACTGCATCTCCAACTTACAGATATATGCATATACAGCCTCAAGACTGAAGGGATTGAAGAAAGTCTTCTCATCCAACCACAGCCACTTGAAGGCATCTATCATCTTCTCCTTCTTTACAGGATCCTCCTCATCGACAATCTGTACCAGACTCTTCACATAGTCAAACTCATGAGTCAAGTCAAAGTCCTTGGTCTTATTCTCGCGAATCATCTCCTGAACCTCGCCATCGCCCTTGATAAAATCTGCAACATTCCATCCTTGCTTACGAGCCAACATAGCTGTAAGGATGTTGGTGATATTCAGATTCAGTTGGTTCCACTCGCGGATGAACTTGTTGGGACAAGTCTTGATGGCATAATTATAGAACTGGAACAAAATCTCGTCCTCAGGGAAGTAGCCCTTAGTATCCTTGTTGTAGCTGTATTCGCGGGCAAAGATACTCATGAATGCGGGGAAACGATGTACGTTGAAGTTCAGCTCCGTAGCACTGGTGATAAGGTCGCGTAGCTGTTCCAACGAATAATTACCCCAAGTATCAATCTGAGCTTCGGGATTCTTAAGCAGGCGCACCAGATTCAGACAGTCCTGACGCAGGTAGAAATAATTACTTACCAGCTTGGCATCACCCGGGGAGAGTTGTTCCTCGCACTGCTCACGCAGCTCCTCAAAGGTAACACCTGGACGTGTATCTGCCAGTTCAATGTCCGGCAGGCCTGCCATCATGCAATAGTAGTTACCCATTAGAATAACATTTCAACGAGTTGAGGACGCAGGAAGTTCTTGAAGTATGCCTCGAACTCCTCCTTGCCGAAGTTCACTTTATAGCTACCGTCAGCGGGAGAAACGGTTAGCAGGGTATCCTTGCCATTCACCTTGTTGATGGTCACACCCTTGTCAAGTAAGTCCTTAGCCTGCGCTGCGAAATAAGCCTTCAGACTTTCTGCCTCACTTGAAGAAAGTACGACAGCCTCGCCATCGGCCCACTTACCTGCCAGCATAACAGCAAACTGACCCAGGAAGTTCTTGTCTGCCGCCAAGCTTGCAGCAGCATCCTTAGAAACCTTGTCGGTCAGAACGTTGACAATTTCGCTCTTCAACGCATTCAGTGCCTGACTGGTATATAGCTTCAGTTCATTCTTGGTGTTTGCATCCAACTCGCCAGCTTTCTTCTGAGCCTGAGCCTCGATAGCCTTAGCCTGTTCTCTAGCTTCTGCAATAATCTGCTCTGCCTTATTCTTTGCTTCCCCTACAATACGGTCAGCCTCAGCTTGTCCTTTTTCTACGCCTTCGCGATAGATCTTCTCAGTGAGTTCTTGTATTTTTTCCATTCTTTATAGTAGTTTTTTTCTTTAGTCGAAACCACAAAAATGCCTCTTTAAGAAAAAAGACATTTTTTCGGGCACGAAGATATAAAAAAAAAACAATAGATGAGCAAAAAAGCCCTTACTTTTTTGCTCATCTTGCAAAGAGGCACACTACGATGCCCCTAAATGGTTTTACCGACCGACAGGAAACAATAGGGTACGCCGGTCTATAGGCGTATTTTATTCTGCTTTATACTTATCCAGACCCTTCTGCAGGAAATCCAGATATGCACTTATATCCTCGTTATACGAATAGGATTTATTGAGGGGATGTCCCTCGTTGTTGAGCAGGACATAGAACGGCTGAGCATTGGCACCGAACTTGCTACGCTGCAGGTAGCTCCAACGATCACCAACGGTACGGAGTTTCACATCCTGATCATTCTCCTTCACGACAATGGCCTCTGGGAGCGGTGTCTTCTCATCGACATACAGAGTAATGAGCACATACTTATTGTTCATAATATCTGCCACACGGGGATCCGTCCAAACGGCAGCCTCCATCTTACGGCAATTCACACAACCATAACCGGTAAAGTCAATCATTACGGGCATATTGTGAGCCTTGGCATAAGCCATACCCTCGTCATAGTCTGTGAAGTGAGCCTTTACCTCATTGTCATACAGATTGAAATCCTGTGTCTGCATAGGAGGAGCAAAGGCACTGACAGCCTTACAGGGAGCGCCCCACAAACCAGGCACCATATACAGAGCAAAGGCGAAAGACAGCAAGCCGGCAAAGAAACGGGGAATGCTGGTGCGATGGTTCACAACGAGCTCGCCCATCTCGTCATACTCATCCTCATCATGGGGGAAACGAATCCATCCAATCAGGTATGCACCCAGCAAAGCGAAGAGCATAATCCACAGGCACAGGAAGGCCTCACGATCCAGGATATGCCAGCCATAAGCCAAATCAGCCACGCTGAGGAACTTCAGTGCAAAGGCCAATTCCAGGAAGCCTAGGCAAACCTTCACACAGTTCATCCAGTTACCGCTCTTAGGCGCACTCTTGAGCCATGCGGGGAACATAGCGAAGAGGGTGAAAGGAAGAGCCAAAGCAATGGCAAAGCCCAACATACCGATGGTGGGAGCCAACAGATTGCCTGTTGTACCCAACTCTACCAACAGGAAACCAATGATAGGACCTGTGCAAGAGAAGCTAACCAAACTCAGGGTAAATGCCATCAGGAAGATACTAAGGAGACCTGTTGTTGTCTCCGACTTCTTATCCACAGCATTGGTGAAACGACTGGGCAAGGTAATTTCAAAACCACCCAGGAAACTGGCGCCAAATGTCAGCAGCATCAAGAAGAAGAAGATATTGAATACCGCATTGGTACTAAGTGCGTTCAGGGCACTGGCACCAAAGCACAATGTCACGAACAAGCCTAATGCCACATATATAATTACAATACTGACCCCGTAAGTAACAGCATCACGAATACTCTTACTACGTTCCTTGTTACGTTTCAAGAAGAAACTTACCGTCATAGGTATAATGGGCCATACACAGGGAGTCAGCAAAGCAACAAGACCACCCAACATGCCCAGCAGGAAGATACCCAGGAGACTATTGTCCTTAGTATCAGCACCATCCTCTAAAGCTTTCAGTTCATCAATAACAGGAGTCCAAAGGTCACCAGAGAACTCTGCAGGAGCAACAGCCGTGTCAGTTGCCAGCGTATCGGCGACAACTGTATCAGCAACAGGAACAGACTCTTCTGCCACCTTCTCTTCTGCCTTCTCTTTTTCTACAGCAGCCTTGTCGGCCTGAGGCGTTCCTGTTCCCTCGAATTTGAACTCAACATTGGTGGGAGGCATACAATTCTGGTCATTACATGCTCCGTAAGTCAGGTAACCTACCACCTCATATTTAGATTCTGTTATGGTGAACTTCTGGGCAAACTTAGCCGTGCCCTCCATGTAGCTCACCTCCATCTCGAACATTTCATCCATAGCACGATGAAGAGATCCTGTTGCACGGAGTTTACCATCCGGTTTCAAACCAACCGTCTTCTCCAATGTCAACTCGGCACGTGTAGGACCGCCATCGGCAATATCCGTACCATATACATGCCATCCGGCATCTACCTTACCAACAAACTCTACCTCAATTGTATTTTCAGAGATTTTCTTCTGCTGAACAGAGAACTTAACAGGGGTGGACATCTGTGCAACACAAGATAATGCACAGCAGATAAACATCAAAAACAGAACGTGCTTTTTCATATTCCTAAAATTTTGCCTGCAAAGGTATAATTATTTTTTTGAACTTGGGGTGTACAGGCATTCTTTTTAATACATTTTATAATTACGGAAGGAGCACCGCCAGTATTCCTACACTATCCGAACACTATCCGAACACTATCCCTATGCTATCCGAACACTATCTGAACATAAAAAAAACACGCCTGCCATCCATTGCGGATAGCAGGCTATGTTATGTATATGAGCGATTGCTTACTGTTTCAGTGGAGTGGTTCTACGACCGCGAGAGATGATTTGACCTGTAGCAGCTGTACTGTCTGACAGTTCCTCACCTTCAGCACGACTTACACTCCAGTTGTCGCGAGAGTAGTAACCGCAGGTATTTACATAAGGAGTCCAGTCATAATAATCAGTCAGCTTATACAGACGGAACTTAGTACCAGAGTATGGGAACACGCCCGTCAGATAGTCGTTGGTCATATGATAATCGCTGATGCGAGTATCCAGATCGGGATTCTCATCGTACCACAGATAAATGATGCTCCCCTCAACGGACCAGCTGAAATGGTAGTACATATACTCGTATGGACCGTTTGCGTAATAATCGACCTGTGTTCCTCTGCCGTGATGAGCATGATCATAGTCTGGAATAAAGGTAATATACGTATCATAGGAGTCGAAAGTATACACGTGACCATATCTATCTTCATAGTCATAGTACATACCGAAGTCGCCCCTCCACTCGCCAGAAAGAACCATTGCTTTCTGTCCGTCTTCTATATATTCACATGAACTGAGCATTGCTGCCGATGCCATTATACCAAGAGCGATAAAGATGTAATGTAAGCGTTTCATATCTAATGTGTTTAAATGTTTAACTGTTGCAAATGTACACTTAATAAAAGAGCAAACAGAAGGAAAACAGATAAAAGGATGTAGGATTTTCCCTAAGGGGACAAAAAAATCCCCCTTAGCCTTATAAGCCAAGAGGGAGTTTATGGGGTGCCCGGAACGGGACTCGAACCCGTACGACCGCAATGGTCAAGGGATTTTAAGTCCCTCGTGTCTACCAATTCCACCATCTGGGCAGCCTTAAGCGGGGACAAAATTACAATAAAAAGTGAAAAGTGAAAAGTGAAAAGTGAAAAATTTTTATATAAAGCACAGAAAAGTATCTTATCTGTTGCTTACCACAAGGGTATTATTCAAATAACTTACACGATAGCGGTACAATGGTCTGCCAGCCTTTCCATTGGAAATAAAACCTGTATTATTCAGGTCGTAGGTTCGTTTGCAACTAGCACAAATAGCCGTACCGTCATTATAAAGGGTCAGAGGCTTGGTAATGTTATAGTCCTCATAACAATTGGAACAGGCCAAATCGAAACATACAATCTGACTCTCCGTCTTACCTATCTCGGGTATACTGGGCAAACCCACTACAAGCCCGCTTAGCCCTAAGTAAAAACCAGCATAGTCTGTCAGAGCAGTCTTATTGACGGTTGACGTAACTTTGGATCCTTTGAAGATAAACTGCTTGCCATCTGAAGTAATGGAACAAAACTCCCCTGTACTATTGCATGCCGTATGAAGCGCCGGAGCCTGATATGTATTCTCGAATATAAACTTAGCAGGCAGGCTGCTATAGGTATAGTCTGCTTTCTGACATGCCATGAAAGCTGCGATGGGCAGCAAGGCTAGAATAAATTTTCGGAGAGTATTGGTCATTTTGATTAGCGGTTAAAGGTTAGCGGTTAGCGACTAGACTATTATTTGTCTAACAACTTCTGCTCAGCCTCATCCATCCGCTGGAAGTTAAATCCTTTCCATACCTCATCCATCAAGGCAGCAATCTGCTTGGTGCAGAGATTACCGATAGACCCTTCGTGAGTATGATGGACTTCCTTACAAGGCGTGAATTTTCCTGCTTCGATATCCATTCCCACTTTCTTGTAGGCATCACGGAAAGGCATACCCTCCGTAGCCAGACGATTGACTTCCTCGACAGAGAACATGAGGTCGTAGCGCGAATCCGAAAGAATATCCTCGTTAACCTTTATCTTAGTAATAATATATGTGGTCATCTGCAGACAGTCACGCAACTCCTGGAAAGCAGGAAGGAAGACCTCCTTGATAATCTGCAAATCGCGGAAGTATCCACTGGGCAGATTATTCATGATGAGGGTTATCTGCTGAGGCAGTGCTTGTAGTTTGTTGCACTTGGCACGTGTCAATTCGAAAACATCAGGGTTCTTCTTATGCGGCATGATGCTGGAACCTGTGGTACAATCGTTAGGCAACTTCACAAAGGCAAAGTTCTGGCTACTGAACATACAGGCATCAAAGGCCAACTTGCTAATGGTACCTGCTATGCTGGCAAGGGCAAAAGCAACGTTACGTTCCGTCTTACCACGTCCCATCTGGGCATATACCACATTGTAGTTCATGGAATCGAAGCCAAGAAGCTCGGTGGTCATTGTACGATTCAGAGGGAAACTACTTCCGTATCCGGCGGCAGAACCAAGGGGATTACGGTTGGTCATGCGGAAAGCAGCCTGCAGGAACATCATGTCATCAACCAAGCTCTCGGCGTAGGCACCGAACCAGAGTCCGAAACTGCTGGGCATAGCCACCTGCAGGTGCGTATAACCGGGCATAAGGACATCCTTATAGCGCTCGCTCTGTGCCTGCAGTTGTTGGAAGAGTTCCTTAACATCTGTGGCAATCTCCTTCAGCTGACGACGGATAAAGAGTTTCAGGTCTACCAGCACTTGGTCATTACGACTACGGCCAGAATGGATCTTCTTGCCTACATCGCCTAACTTGCGAGTCAGCATCAGCTCCACCTGAGAGTGTACATCTTCTATACCTTCCTCAATAACAAACTCGCCCTTTTTTATCTGGGCGTGTATATTACGCAATTCTGCCAGAAGCTGTTGCAACTCATCAGCCTGCAACAGGCCGATACTCTGCAGCATAGTGATGTGAGCCATAGAGCCCAATACATCAGCCTCTGCCAAGTATAGGTCCATCTCACGGTCGCGTCCTACTGTAAAACGCTCTATCTTGTCCTGAATCTCAAATCCTTTATCCCAAAGCTTTGCCATCTTTGTTATTTACTGTTTGACGATTTACAATTTACGATTTACCCCATATAAGCCCTCCCATTTGGGGGAAGGTTTGGGAGAGGGGCCTAATAAGGAATACCTGCCAGCATCTGTGCCAAGCCATCCACTCCCTGTTGAAGTTTGCTGCCTATTACCTGCTTAATAAAAAAGTTCAGGTCAGCCTTCACGGTGAGCTTCATAGCACACTCTGTGTCTGTTGAGGGAAGCAATTGTATCCACATGTTAGCCTGAATGGGAGCACCCTCCAGAGCGAACTTGATGGTCTTGTTCTCCTCGCGTTCTATGATGCGCAGCGTGATGTTACCTACAGGAGAAGAACCTGACACGCTGTCAGTATCAAACTTCAACTCACGCAACTTCTGCAAGACTGTATCCAACTGTTCAGGCGATGCCTTGTCACCGGCCTGCTCCAACATCTTCTCGCGAATCATGGGATTATCAAGATTCTGCTGGATGACAGCCAAGTTGTTTAGGTCAGAAAGACGTCCATACACCCGTTCCACGGGGTAGTAGATCTTCTTAACGTCGCTTTTATATTCTGCCATTTTGCTAATTCATAATTCTCAATTCATAATTCATAGTTCTCAAACTATCAACTATCAACTGGCTATTATCCGTTCCAGTGAGCAGGATCCTTGCGCCACTCGTGCAGGACCTCAACATCATCCTCTGTAATATAGCCGGTCTTAACTGCCTGTTCTACAACAGCCTCGTAGTTGGTGAGAGTGATTAGCTTAACATTAGCATCAGCAAAAGCCTTCTCAGCAACAGGGAAGCCATAAGTGTAGCTGGCAACCATACCTACCACCTCGCAACCATTGTTACGGATAGCCTCTACTGCCTTCAGGCTGCTACCGCCTGTACTGATAAGGTCCTCTACAACAACCACCTTCATACCGGGCTTCAACTCGCCCTCAATGAGGTTCTCCAGACCGTGATCCTTTGGTTTGCTACGAACATAAACAAAGGGAAGGTTCAGTGCGTCAGCCACCAAAGCACCCTGTGCAATGGCTCCTGTAGCTACGCCAGCAATGGCATCAACATCCTGGAAGTTCTCCAAGATAGTACGCGTAAGTTCAATCTTAACGAATGAACGAAGGTCGGTATAAGAAAGGGTCTTACGGTTATCGCAATAGAAAGGGCTCTTCCAGCCGCTAGCCCAAGTAAAAGGAGCGCTAGGCTGCAGTTTAATAGCCTTTACCTTCAGTAACTTCTCTGCAAAAATGGATTCTAATGTATTCATATTTCTTATGTTATATCTCTTTTCGGGGTGCAAAATTACGAAAAATCGAACGCAGAACAAAAGAATTTGTTCTTTTTTATGCTAAGATGGAGTAATTTGGAGACACAGTCTCAAAGATACGATTAAGTGAGAACAATACAAAATAAAAGTTTTATTTTTATTATCGAACGCGAGTATCTTCGAGGTATAAACTCAAAATTACGAGAAATCAAACTAAAAGCCCAACTTATTTTGGCAGGGTCAGTATTTTTCGTAATTTTGCATTCTAAAACAATGAATAAACAGCGTCGATATGATTAAAGAATATCTTGTTTTGAGTCGTACCAACGGAACGACACGCACAGGCTCGCCCTATGCCGTGCTGAAGGTGGCCGATCTTGTAGAGACCATAAATGTATCTGTTTGGGACCTGCAGCCTACGGCCGAGCCCAAGGTAGGACAGCTGGTAAGTTTCTATAACATAAAAGACAACGCAGGTAAGAAATCCTGTTCTCTTCCAGATATGAAACCCGGGCAAATGCCGCTGATGGACCACCCCCTCTACAACCTATTGCCCCGCCCCATCCGCAGGGATGTATGGGACAAGACCATTGATACACTTGTAGGCTTTTGCACCGACCAGAGCCTCATCCCCATCATACGCGATTTTGCCGACAAGTTGTACAACCCCTATAGCAAATATCCTGCTGCCACTAGCGTACACCACGCTTTCCCTGGCGGTCTGATCAATCACACATATCAGATGCTGCACATGCTGGAGGGTCTGTACCCCTGCCTGCCCTATGAGATAAAGATTGAGCGTTGTATTCTGGCCATCCTATTCCACGACTATGGAAAGGTTTACGAGTATAACACAGAGGGCGAGACGCAAGCCGACATGTATCTATTGGGACACATATATATTGGTGCTCATAAATTGCAGAATGTTTTGGAACAACAGGGTGTTGACAACGAAGAGATCAAACGTATCATCCACGTTATCCTGGCCCACCACGGAACACGCGAGTTCGGAAGCCCCGTGCTACCCTGCACGCAAGAGGCTATCATAGTGAATATGCTGGACAACCTGAGTGCCAAGACTGATGCCGCAGAGGGAACAGGAAACATGGAGAGTTGCTCTCCACTGGGAACCCGTATCGTTAAATAGAACAAGTCAACATGAACCACAGCTATACCCCGGAAGAACTTGAGCGTCTACAAGCTACACTCTATCAGATTCTTTCTGAAATAAAGCGTATCTGCGACAAGCACAACATCAGATACTTTATAACAGGAGGAACAGCCATAGGTGCATACTTCTGGGGTAAGATTCTACCTTGGGACGACGATGTGGATGTGGGTATGCCACGTTCCGACTACGAGCGCTTTGCCCAAATAGCTCAGGAGGAACTAGGCGAGGAATACTTCATCCAGACCCCCAAAACAGATCCGCGCGTACCATTTTTCTTTATGAAAGTCAGGATGAATGGCACCGAATTCAACGAGAGTACCTTCCGAAACATAGACATGCATCAGGGGATATACATCGATATATTCCCCTTCGACAATATGCCCAAGAGCAAAAGAGTCGAGAAGATTCAGCACAAGATACTTTTCTTCCTGAACGGTCTCTTTATTGCCAAGGAAATATGGCAATGGAAATACTGCGGGCACTGCGACATAGAGGAATCACGCCAAAGAGGATTTTGGGCCTGTCTAATGACAAGAATTCTTGTTACGCTACTGCCCAAGAAGGTGATATTCTGGCTAATGGTTCGCACACAGACGATGTTCAATAATTGTCGTTCGGATTTTTACAAGAACATCATCACCAAGAGCGAGCGTGTAGCCATAGACGATATAACCAACGCGCAACTGGTAAAATTAGGCGACTTGGAGGTTAGCGCGCCAAGAGATATACTGGCCTATCTGAACAACCATTACGGAAAGGTACGAAAAGACATTCCAGAGGAGATGAAGGTGAACCATCGGCCCTCTAAACTTAAATTCAGGGATTAATGGGAACGAGGGAAAGAAATCACGCATTCGACATCTTATGCGGCATATGCATCATTCGCATGGTGACACTGCACATCATGGGGTTCTGCGGAAAAGATAAGGTGGACTGGTGGCTCGATATCATGCAATGGAGCTATTTCTTTATGAGCTTCTTCTTCTTCAAGGCAGGGTACTTCAACAAAGGAACGGGGAGCAACGACAAAGAGTATCTTATAGACAGGAGCAAGAGGCTGCTAATCCCCTACCTTAGTGCCGGCCTGATAGGCGCAGCCATCTACTTTTCGTTTTATCCGCACCTTTCAGCAAAATACAAAGGATGGGTAGAACCGCTACGGGTGGAGCACATCTGGACCAACAGTGGTTTCTATGGCAACGGACCGGTATGGTTCCTGTTTTCTTTTTTCTGCATGTACATATTGGTACACTACATAGAGAAGATAAAGCACCTGCATTGGATTGTTGTTTCATTCCCCCTGATAAGCTATCTCTTGTGGAAGTGGGGCAACCCGTTATGGATGTCGGCCAACAATCTGTTTATCGCCACATTCTTCTTCTACCTGGGACGCTTTTGGCACGTACTTATGCAACGCTACACTAAAAAGCAGATGAGGTATCTTTCCATTGTGCTCACACTGGCATTCATTAGCATTAACTTCATGATTCCGGGAAAGTACGTCATGAGCTACAACGAGTTCTCCGGGAATCACTTTACAGCTGTCTTGGATGCCATATTTGCATTATGCGGATTGTCGGGCTTATTACTTACGGCACCCTCCTTCCGAATACCCGGGTTATGCTTTATCGGACAGCACAGCATGGTCTACTTCATATCACACTACCCGATGCTGTACTTCTACAGATTCATGCATCTCAGTTTCGGAAGAAGTATATACAACAGATGGGAAGAGGTGGTGATTCTGATTCCCGTTGTCTTCTGCATCTGCTCTTGGTTCGTACCTTATATCGAGAAGATTCCCTGGTTAAGTGGAAGGTGGAAATCTGCCACTCAACCACCGGTTCCGCTCAATGAACGGAACTAACCACGTACAAATGCACAGGATGATAAGCATGACAAGTATAAAATCATCCCAATGCTTACTCATGCCCCTACCGGCAACGCCATGCACCATACTATAATATAGCAGAATGGGATAATGCAGTACAAAGTACACCATACTGTGTTCGCCTATATATGCTACGAAGGGAACACGGAAAGGAGGCATTGTCAGCAACAGCCCCGAGATGCCGCAAAGAGCACATGTGATGTTAACAACGGCTCCCCAAGGGCGATGCACCCAATGATTCAGACTCATGTCATATTCCCCATGCCAATAGTGGTTGCCGAACAGAAAGACCAGAAACAACACAAAAGAGAGAAACATAAAAGTCTGCCTGGGCACTTTATGCATCAGCCAGTGCCAGCACTTACCCAGATAGAAGAAGAAAACACCCATAAAGACATTGCCCAGGCTCATCCATACCTTAATATTGTACTCCGCCAATAGCCAGCTGACCAACGGAAACAACAGGACAATATATGAAAGGTAGGGAACCTTCTGCATGAAATGCACCATGACGTACATACAGAAGAACGAGAACAGGAACCATACGGGCGGATTACCATAAAAATGGCTCTGCATCCAGATGTGGCTCCATTCCATCTTGTCCCAATACACATGCAAAGGCTCAGGGAAGAGGCAGAGGATGCCAAAATAGAACACGCTGCCTATGACGCCCCATGACAGATAGGGAATAAAGAGACGTTTGAACTTGTCCTTCAGAAAGAAACGGGTGGGAGCGGAAATGCTCTTGTTGAAATAACCTGCCTTAAAGAAAAAGAAGCAGATGAAGAAGAAGGTCCATGCCATCAGCTTGTCGAACCATATGGTGCATCCCCTGAACCCACACATACTTACACAATGCAACGTTATCATTCGCAGAATACAGAGTCCGCAAAGCAGGTCAAAAGCATGATTCCTTTCTTTCATGCTGCAAATTTACACAAAAAACGCATTATTGGCATAATTATGAATTGTGAATTATGAATTATGAATTAAAAAACGCATTATTGGCATAATTATGAATTATGGATTATGAATTATGAATTAAAGTCTATATCTTTGCATTATGAAAGAAGCACTTGTAGATGTTTCTGTACTGATCTTGTTCTTCAACCGGCCCGATCCGTTGAAGCAAGTTTTTGCGCAAGTGCAGAAAGCACGTCCCGCAAGGCTTTTCCTTTATCAAGACGGCCCCCGATCAGAGAAAGATATGCCAGGCATCCTTGCCTGTCGCGATGTAGTGAGCCAGATTGACTGGGAATGCGAGGTGCATCAGCTCTATCAGGAATGCAATTACGGATGTGACCCATCGGAGTTTATCTCACAGAAGTGGGCCTTCAGTCACACGGACAAATGTGTGGTGCTGGAGGATGACGATGTGCCTGCCGTCTCGTTTTTCAGTTTCTGCAAGGAGATGCTGGACCGCTATGAGAACGATGAGCGCATCACCATGATCTCAGGGTTCAACATAGAGGAGCAGACCCCCGACGTTGAGGAAGACTATTTCTTCACCACCAACTTCAGCATCTGGGGATGGGCCTCATGGAGAAGGGTCATTGACCAGTGGAACGAGCATTACACATGGATGGACGACCCGCAGACGGTAGATCAAATAAAGGCCGTGATAAAGGAACGAGGCTACAGGAACGATTTCCTGCCTATGTGCACCCGCCACAGAGCGCAGGGCAAGGCTTTCTACGAGACAATCTTCTGGGCACACCTGCTGCTGAGCAACGGCCTCTGCATAGTCCCCCGCCGCAATATGATCAACAACCTGGGCGCCACACCAGGCAGCACTCACTTTGGCGGCTCGCTGGAGACCATGCCACGGGGCTACCGACGCATCTTCACCATGAAAAGGTTCGAGCAGGATACACCCGTATTGCATCCTGCATATATAATGGAACACGTAGCCTATAGGAAAAGAGCCTATAAGATTATGGGATGGATGAATCCCATGATAAAGATTGGTCGTTCCTTTGAGGAACTGTTTCTGAACCTGCGCTACGGCAATTTCCGCTTCATCATGCAATCCATAAACAAACGCATCCTCAAATGGATGGGAAAGAAGGCATACAAATGAAAGTTCTTTTGGTCAGCACCAGTGACATGGCAGGCGGAGGCGCCATTGCAGCCTTCCGACTGATGGAAGCACTGAATAATAATGGCGTAAAGGCTAAGATGCTGGTTCGCGACAAATTATCCTCTTCTGTTACTGTAGCCCAGGTGGGCACAAAAATCCCCAAAGTATTGGAGCGGGGTCAGATTATGGCGCACATGAAAGGCAAACTCTGGCAGGCAGATACGGCAGACTTTGGCATCGACATCACAAAGACAGATGAGTATAAGGAGGCCGATATCATTCACCTGCACTGGATCAATCAGGGAATGATATCACTTTCCTGCCTGAAGAAGATGATAAAGGACGGCAAGAAAATTGTCTGGACCCTGCATGACGAATGGCCTTACCTAGGTATATGCCACTACAGGGGAGACTGTCAAGAGACAGAGTGTAAGAACTGCCCTCTCCTCCCCGGCAACATAGCACGCAAGCACTACCTATGCAAACAGGAAATTTACAAGAATAGCAACATAACCTTTGTAGGATGCAGCCAGTGGATTAGCAACCGCGCCAAGCAGGCTATGCCAAAGGCAAAGGTGGTTCACATCAATAATTGCGTTCCACATAACATATTCCAAAGCACAGACCAACAGGAGGCACGCAAAAGGCTGAATCTTCCCATCGACAAGAAGATCATCCTCTTCTGCTCCCAGAACCTCAATGATGAGCGAAAAGGCTACACTTATCTTCAACAGGCATTGAATCAATTAAAGAACAATTCTCAATTCTCAATTCTCAATTCTCAATTACAGACAGTTTGCATCGGCAAGGGCGGTCGTTATATCAGTAGTCCAGAAGAGATGGCTTTGATGTATTCCGCAGCTGATGTGTTTGTCATCCCCAGCCTACAGGATAACCTGCCCAACACCATAGCAGAAGCCATGTCGTGTGGCACACCCTGTGTAGGATTCAACGTAGGCGGCATCCCTGAGATGATTGATCACCAAGTGAACGGATATGTTGCCAAATACAAAGACGTAACCGACCTGGCAGAAGGCATACAATATGTGCTCACCCATGACATGCGCGAGGCAGCCTTGCACAAAGCGGCATCAGCTTATGGCGAGACACATGTTGCCCAAAAATATATAAATGTATATGAATCAAGATAATAATAACGCCGCTCTCCCGCTCATAACCATAGCCACTGTTACCTATAATGCAGAGGCTACCCTGCAACGCACGTTAGACAGTGTTGCGGCACAGGATTACGAGAAGATTGAGCACCTGATTGTGGACGGTGTTTCTACGGACAGGACACTGAGCCTGGTGCAGCGATACGTAGAACAAAACAACAACCGACACCAGATACGCCTGACTAGCGGTCCTGACGATGGGCTGTATGATGCCATGAACAAGGCATTGTCCCTGGCTACGGGCGAGTACATAGTCTTCCTGAATGCGGGAGACAAGCTGCACACGGCAGACACCATCTCTAAGGTTGTAGCCTGTGCCAAACTGAAGAAAGGCAACCTCCGCAACCCTGCCATCATCTACGGAGAGACAGACTTGGTGGACGATGAGGGCCGTTTCCTACGCCACCGTCGTTTAACCACACCCGAGAACCTCTCATGGAAGAGTTTCCTCAGTGGCATGAGGGTTTGTCACCAGTCGTTCTACGCACGCACTGATTTAGCAAAGACCGAGAGCTACAACCTCTCTTACCGTTACTCGGCCGACTACGATTGGTGCATCCGCATCATGAAGAAGGCGGCCAAGCGCAGATTAAGGATAGTCAACACACACCTGATTCTGACGGATTACCTGAACGAGGGCATGACCACCCGCAATCACCGCAAGTCGCTCTTGGAGCGCCTCCGCCTGATGGCTCGCCATTACGGTTGGACAAAAGCCGTATCAGCTCACGGCTGGTTCATCATCAGAGCCATCATCAAGAGATAATAATGTTCAATTCTCAATGTTCAATGTTCAATGAATAAAATGAAAATAGCAATCACAGGAGCCGGAAACATGGGTGGCGCTACCGCCAGAGGTTTGGCGATAGGTCAGCACATTAATACCCAAAACATATATATAAGCAACCCTAGCAGGGGTAAGTTGGAGGCCATCAAGGCAGAGTTCCCACAGATAAACATTACGCAGGACAACAAGGAATGTGTCCGTGAGGCTGACATGATTATCATAGCGGTCAAGCCCTGGAAGTTAGAAGAACTGGCCAAAGAGATCGCGCCCGAGTTGAAGAACGAGAAAGTAATTGTGGGTAGCATGGCAGCAGGCATCAGCACCGACAAGATTGCCAGCCTCTTCGGCTACCAGCATCCCATATACACCATCATCCCCAACACTGCTATTGCCGTGCTACAGAGCATGACCTTTATTGCAGGTAAAAACACCACACCAGAAATAGACGCTGAGATTCTGGCTATCTTTCAGGAGATGGGCGAGGCCATGTTGGTAGAGGAACGTCTGATTCCTGCCGGTATGGCTCTGGCCAGTTGTGGTATTGCCTACGCCATGCGTTATATCCGCGCAGCCACAGAGGGCGGCGTGGAGCTGGGTATGTATGCCCGTGATGCACAGCACATAGTAGAACAGACACTGAAGGGTGCCGTAGCCCTGTTGCAGGCCAACGGCAGTCACCCCGAGACCGAGATAGACCGCGTGACAACACCTGGCGGCATTACCATACGCGGATTGAACGCCATGGAGGAAAACGGATTTACAAACAGTGTTATTAAAGGTCTGAAGGCAAGCAAATGAGTCTGAAAGAACGTGTCTTGCAAACGATGAAGTCCACCGATACGGAAAGTCGGTTTGAACTGTATGTAACCCGTACACCAGGCTACTTATGGGCATTGCTGTTCCAGAAGTTAGGTGTTCACCCCATAGCCGTAACGCTGATGAGCATCATCATTGGTGCTGCCAGTGGATATTTCTTCTACCAGACAGACCTCAGGATGAACATCATAGGTATCTGCCTGCTCATCTGGGCCAACTGGTATGACTGTGCCGACGGACAGCTAGCCCGCATGACGGGCAAGAAGACCCTCATTGGCCGCATTCTGGACGGCTTTGCCGGTGATGTATGGTTCTTCTGCATCTACTTAGGCCTCTGCCTGAGACTGACCCCACAGTGGGGAATATGGATATGGCTATTGGCAGCATGGGCCGGACTACGCTGTCATGGTCGCCAGTGTGCTATCGGCGACTACTATCGTAATATTCACCTATGGTTCTTATTGGGCGAGAAAGGCAGCGAACTGGCTACCAGCCAACAGGAGAAGGAGGAGTTCCATAGCCTGAAATGGTGTAGCAGCGAGTGGTTTCACAAGCTATACCTCTTCTTCTACATCCGATACACCCAGAGTCAAGAAGATCAGACACCCGTTTTCCAGCGTCTCTTCCACGCTATCCAAGAGAAGCTAGGCGGCCATGTATCTGAGGACATGCGTCAACGTTTCCGCAAGGACAGCCTGCCTCTGATGCCCATCACAAACATCCTGACCTTCGACACCCGTGCCGGAGTACTCTTTCTATCCGTTCTGATAGGTCATCCCTGGATATATTTCGTCTTTGAGTCTACTGTTCTGGAAGTGCTCCGGTACCAGATGATACATACACATGAAAGTTTCTGTCAGAAATACCTAAATGAGATAACATCCCATGAACAATAACAAGCATATAGCCCTCTTATTGGCCGGTGGTAAGTCGTCACGCATGAACACCAACCGCCCCAAGCAGTACCTGGAAGTGAACGGAGAGACCGTGCTGAAACATACTATGCGTGCCTTCCAACAACATCCGCTCATACAGGACATCTACGTAGTCTGTGCCAGAGGCTGGGAAGATACCGTATGCGATGAGGCTCAGAGCGGAGAGATCACCAAGTTCCGTCATGCCATCATCGGTGGCGAGACATCGTTCCAATCCATGAAAAACGGCATCAACTATCTGCTGCAAGAGGGTATTGACACTGAGTCTATTGTATTGGTACATGATGCCGTGCGACCTCTTATCAGTCAGGATATTATCAGCCGTAACATAGCCGTATGCCTGACGCATGGCAACGCTATCACTGCCGTCCGCAGCCAAGAGGCCTTTCTGGTCAGTGACAACGGCAGCATCAGCAACAGCTATATGCCTCGCGAGAATCTGCTCCGCGCCCAAACACCCCACACCTTCCCCCTCAAGACACTGAAGGAGATGATGGAGAAGGCCACCGAGAAGGGCATCACCCATGCCCAAAGTCTCTTCACCCTGGCCAACGAGCTGGGCTTCCTGCCCCTGCACATTGCACAGGGCGACATCATGAACTTCAAGCTCACCTACCCCAACGACATTCTGATCTATCAGGCCCTAAAGGCTTTAGAGGAATAAATCAGTGAAATACATCCAGTACTTCAACGAGAGTACTCGAGTACTTTAACGTAAGTACTGGAGTACTTCAGTAAGAGTACTGGAGTACTTTGGCTAGAGTACTGAGAATATTCATTAACACTGTCTGTATCGTTCAGAATCTTTTGTACATAAAAGAAAGGGGATGGGCTTCAGATTGAGCCCATCCCCTTTCTTTGGATAGTATTTATCTCTTACAGAGAATTATAAATCATCTACATAGTCCAGCAAGGTCTTGCGGCTGGCCAAAACGCGGTCACAATCCTCGCGGTTGCCAACAACAATCTTGTCGAACTCGCGCAGACCTGTACCGGCAGGAATCAGGTGACCGCAGATAACGTTCTCCTTCATACCCTCCAGGTAGTCGCTCTTGCCGTTGATAGCAGCCTCGTTCAGAACCTTTGTGGTCTCCTGGAATGATGCAGCAGACATGAAGCTGCTGGTCTGCAATGCAGCACGTGTGATACCCTGCAGGATCTGAGTTGAAGTTGCGGGAACGGCATCACGAACCTGAACAGTACGCAAGTCGCGACGCTTGAGCTGTGAGTTCTCGTCACGCAGACGGCGGGCAGTAACAATCATACCCTTCTGCATGGTCTCAGAGTCACCGGCATCAACAACAACCTTCTTGCCCCAGATGCGGTCGTTCTCAGCTGCGAAGTCCAGTTTATCAACAACCTGGAGTTCCAGGAAGCGTGTATCACCGGGCTCGTCAATCTGAACCTTACGCATCATCTGACGTACGATAACCTCGAAGTGCTTATCGTTGATCTTCACACCCTGCAGACGGTAAACGTCCTGAACCTCGTTAACGATGTATTCCTGAACGGCTGTGGGACCCTTGATAGCAAGGATGTCAGCAGGAGTGATGGCACCGTCAGACAGAGGTGTTCCGGCACGAACGTAGTCGTTCTCCTGTACCAGAATCTGCTTGCTCAGGGGCACCAGATACTTACGTACATCGCCTACCTTAGAGGTAATGATAATCTCACGGTTACCACGCTTCAGCTTACCCATGGTTACCTCACCGTCAATTTCGGCTACGATAGCAGGGTTGCTGGGGTTACGAGCCTCGAACAACTCAGTAACACGGGGCAGACCACCGGTGATATCACCACCACCACCAACTACACGAGGAATCTTAACCAGTACATCACCGGCCTTGACTTCCTGACCGTCCTTGATGGCAATATGTCCGCCAATGGGGAAGTTATAGGTACGCAGCAACTCACCGTTCTCATCAACAATGTGAGCAGCAGGAACCTTTGTTCTATCACGTGACTCAATGATAATGCTCTCGCTCAAACCGGTAGCTTCATCACTTTCTACACGATAGGTTACATTCTCTATTACGTCCTCGAACTGAATCTTACCAGGAGCCTCGGTTACGATTACGGCGTTGAAGGGATCCCACTTGGCAACTACATCGCCCTTAGCAACCTTCTCGCCTTCCTTCTTGTAGAGAGTACTACCGTAAGGAACACTCTGAGTAAGCAGTACAATACCAGTTGTGGGCTCTACGAAGCGAACCTCAGCCAGACGACCAACAACTACCTGAGCGGCATTGCCATTCTCGTCTGTTACATCAACGGTACGCAACTCCTCGAACTCGAGACGAGCATCATACTTAGCCTTGATCATAGCGTTGGCGGCTGCGTTACCAGCCACACCACCGGCATGGAACGTACGAAGTGTAAGCTGTGTACCAGGCTCACCGATTGACTGAGCTGCGATAACACCTACAGCCTCACCCTTCTGAACCATCTGGCTAGTTGCCAGGTTACGTCCGTAACACTTCATACAAACACCCTTCTTGCTTTCGCAGGTAAGAACGGAACGGATCTCGACTGTCTCAATGGGACTGTCCTCAATTTCCTGAGCCTTAGCCTCGTTGATCTCCTCACCGGCAGCAACAATGAGCTTACCTGTAGCGGGGTGTATAACATCATGTACAGATACACGACCCAAGATACGATCGTAAAGGCTGCTGATAACCTCATCGCCATTCTTCAAGGCAGAGCAGGTAAGACCGCGCAATGTACCACAGTCCTCTTCGGTAATGATAACGTCATGGCTTACGTCAACCAAACGACGTGTCAGGTAACCGGCATCGGCCGTCTTCAAAGCGGTATCGGCCAAACCCTTACGGGCACCGTGGGTAGAGATGAAGTACTCCAGCACGGACATACCCTCCTTAAAGTTAGAGATAATGGGGTTCTCGATAGTATCGGGCTCAGCACCGGCCTTCTGAGGCTTAGCCATCAAACCACGCATACCAGAGAGCTGACTGATCTGACCGGCACTACCACGGGCACCAGAGTCAAGCATCATGTATACAGCGTTGAAGCCCTGGTCAGCCTCCTTCATAGTCTTCATCAGGATAGCAGACAAGTCGTTGTTAACGTGTGTCCAGATATCGATAACCTGGTTGTGACGCTCCTTGTCGGTAATGAAACCCATTCCGTACTCACCCTGAATACGGTCGATCTCTTCATTACCCTTGCGGATAAGTTCGTCTTTCTCCTTAGGAATGATAATATCACCCAAGTTGAATGACAGACCACCCTCGTATGCCAGACGGTAACCAAGGTTCTTGATACCATCCAGGAAGTCACAGGCACGTGCCACACCAACGGTCTTGATAACATCGGTGATGATGCCACGAAGGGTCTTCTTAGAAATAACGTCATTGAAGTAACCTACCTCGGCGGGGATAATCTCGTTGGCGATAACACGACCAACAGAGGTCTCTACCATACGCTTGCCAAGTGTTCCATCCTCCAGCAGGTCATCAACTACTACGAATACAGGAGCGTGAACATCCACGCGCTTCTCGTTGTAAGCGATGATAGCCTCCTCGGGACCATAGAACTTCAGACCGGAGCCCTTAGCACCTGGACGGAGCTTGGTAATGTAGTACAAACCCAGTACCATATCCTGAGAAGGAACGGTAATAGGTGCACCATTGGCAGGGTTCAGAATATTGTGTGACTGGAGCATCAGAATCTGTGCCTCCAGGATAGCCTCGTTGCTCAAAGGCAAATGAACAGCCATCTGGTCACCATCGAAGTCGGCGTTGAACGCAGTACATGCCAATGGGTGCAACTGGATAGCCTTACCCTCAATCATCTTAGGCTGGAAGGCCTGGATACCCAGACGGTGCAGTGTTGGTGCACGGTTCAACAGAACGGGATGACCCTTCATTACATATTCCAGAATATCCCATATAATAGGATCCTTACGATCTACAATCTTCTTAGCGCTCTTAACGGTCTTAACGATACCACGCTCGATAAGCTTACGGATGACAAATGGCTTGTACAACTCTGCTGCCATCAACTTAGGCAGACCGCACTCGCCCATCTTCAACTCGGGACCTACAACAATTACGGAACGGGCTGAGTAGTCAACACGCTTACCCAACAAGTTCTGACGGAAACGTCCCTGCTTACCCTTCAGCGAATCACTCAAAGACTTCAGAGGACGGTTGCTGTCAGTCTTAACAGCGCTGCTCTTACGGCTGTTGTCGAAGAGGCTGTCAACGGCCTCCTGCAACATACGCTTCTCGTTACGCAAAATAACCTCGGGAGCCTTGATCTCAATGAGTCGCTTCAGACGGTTGTTACGTATGATAACACGACGGTAGAGATCGTTCAAGTCGCTAGTAGCGAAACGACCACCATCCAGGGGAACAAGAGGACGAAGCTCTGGTGGAATGACGGGAAGAATCTTCATGATCATCCACTCAGGCTTGTTTCTGCCCTTGCTGGCACGGAAGCTCTCTACTACCTGCAGACGCTTCAGCGCCTCGTTCTTACGCTGCTGAGCAGAATCCTGACTAGCAGAATCACGCAACTCATAAGACAGCTTGTCCAAGTCTAACTGCAGCAACAAATCATAGATAGCCTCGGCACCCATCTTGGCAATGAACTTGTTGGGGTCATTATCCTCAAGGAATGCATTGTTCTGAGGCAGACGATCCATGATGTCCATGTACTCATCCTCAGAAAGCAGGTCGAACTTCTGCAAAGGCATATCCTTGTCGTTCTCCATCACACCAGGCTGGATAACAACATAGCGCTCGTAGTAGATGATAGCATCAAGCTTCTTGGTAGGAATACCTAGCAGATAGCCGATTTTATTGGGAAGTGATCTGAAGTACCAGATATGAGCAACAGGAACAACCAACTGGATGTGACCACTACGCTCACGACGGACCTTCTTCTCTGTTACCTCAACACCACATCGGTCGCAGACAATACCCTTATAGCGGATACGCTTATACTTACCACAATGGCACTCATAATCCTTGGTAGGACCAAAGATACGCTCACAGAACAAGCCATCGCGCTCAGGCTTATAGGTACGGTAGTTAATGGTCTCTGGTTTCAAGACCTCGCCATACGAATTCTCCAGAATCTCCTCGGGAGATGCCAGACCGATGGTTATCTTGGTAAAATTGTTTTTTACCTTTGTTTCTTTCTTAAAAGCCATATTATATATCCTTTCTAAAAAGAGTATTCTACGTTAATCCAATGTAACACTTAAACCCAAACCACGCAACTCGTGCAAGAGTACGTTCAATGACTCAGGAATACCAGGAGTAGGCATGTGCTCACCCTTAACGATGGCCTCGTAAGCCTTGCTACGACCTACAACGTCATCACTCTTGATGGTGAGGATCTCCTGCAGCACATGAGAAGCACCGAAGGCCTCGATAGCCCAAACCTCCATTTCTCCGAAACGCTGACCACCAAACTGTGCCTTACCACCAAGGGGCTGCTGAGTAATAAGAGAGTACGGGCCAATGCTACGGGCATGCATCTTGTCTTCAACCATGTGGCCCAGTTTCAGCATGTAGGCAACACCTACGGTAGCCAACTGGTCGAAAGGTTCACCTGTTGCACCATCGTACAACTGAGTTGAGCAGTAGCGGGGCAGGCCGGCCTTGTCAGTCCACTCGCAGAGGTCATCCAGAGATGCACCGTCAAAGATGGGAGTAGCAAACTTAACACCAAGTTTCTTACCGGCAGCACCCAGCACGGTCTCGAAAATCTGACCAATGTTCATACGTGAAGGCACACCCAGGGGGTTCAGTACGATATCTACAGGAGTACCATCCTCCAAGAATGGCATATCCTCCTGACGTACAACCTTACTTACAATACCCTTGTTACCGTGACGACCAGCCATCTTATCACCGACACCAATCTTACGTTTCTTGGCAATGTAAACCTTTGCCATCTGGATGATACCGCTGGGCAGCTCATCACCGATGGTGATGGCATACTTCTTACGCTTCATCTCAGCATCCAGAAGCTTGTACTTCTTCAGGTAGTTGATAATCAGCTTAGAAATCAAGCCATTGATGTGCTCGTCATTGGTCCAGTTGCTCAACTGAACAGCTGTGAAGTCAAAGGTGTTCAGGACATTGGCTGTAATGCTGCCACCCTTGGCAATCAGATCGGCACCCATGTAATCCTTGATGCCCTGGCTCTTCTTACCCTTGGTGAGCTCCAGCAACTTGTCAACAAGAATAGCCTTCAGGTCTTCTACCTTGCTATTGAACTCTTCATCAATAGCAGCCAAACGAGGCTTGTCTGCATTCTTGATAGCACGTGTCTTGATAGCACGTGAGAACAACTTCTTATCAATTACAACACCATTCAGTGAGGGGCTTGCCTTCAGAGAAGCATCCTTGACATCACCTGCCTTGTCACCAAAGATGGCACGCAGCAACTTCTCTTCAGGACTGGGATCACTCTCACCCTTAGGTGTAATCTTACCAATCATAATGTCGCCAGGAGCAACACGGGCACCGATACGGATGATACCATTCTCGTCAAGGTCCTTTGTAGCTTCCTCGCTAACATTAGGGATATCTGCTGTGAGTTCCTCCATACCGCGCTTTGTCTCGCGAACCTCAAGGGCGAACTCTTCAACATGTACACTGGTCAGGACATCCTCACGAACAACGCGCTCGTTCAGAACGATAGCATCCTCGTAGTTGTAACCCTTCCAAGGCATGTAAGCAACCAGCAGGTTCTTACCCAATGCCAACTCGCCGTCCTCGGTAGAGTAACCCTCTGTCAGAATCTGGCCCTCTACTACCCTATCGCCCTTGTTACAGATAGGACGAAGGTCGATGGTCATATTCTGGTTGGTACGACGGAACTTGGGAATACGATACTCCTTGAGAGCGGGCTCGAAGCTTACGAACTCCTCGTCCTCGGTACGGTCATAGAGAATACGGATAGTTGTAGCATCTACATACTCTACAACACCACTACCCTCGGCAGTAATCATAGTACGAGAATCTTCGCACAACTGACGTTCAATACCGGTTCCAACAATAGGAGCCTCTGCACGCATCAAAGGTACTGCCTGACGCATCATGTTAGATCCCATCAATGCACGGTGAGCATCGTCATGCTCCAAGAAAGGAATCAGAGATGCAGCAATTGAGGCAATCTGCTGAGGAGCAACGTCCATCAAGTTAACCTCGCTAGGAGGAACAACTGGATAGTCGTCATCCTGACGGCACTTAACCTTGGTACGGATAAAGGTACCATCATCATTCAAAGGTGCATTACCCTGACCGATGATCTGTCCTTCCTCCTCCTCAGCAGTCATATACTGAACACCCTCAGGAGAGAGGTCTACAACTGCGTTGTTAACCTTACGGTAAGGAGTTTCAATGAAGCCAAGGTCGTTAATCTTTGCAAAGACGCAAAGAGAAGAAATCAAACCAATGTTAGGACCTTCAGGAGACTCAATAGGACAAAGACGTCCGTAGTGAGTATAGTGTACGTCTCGAACCTCGAAACCTGCACGCTCACGAGACAAACCGCCAGGACCCAGGGCAGAAAGACGACGCTTGTGAGTTACCTCGGCCAAGGGGTTGGTCTGGTCCATGAACTGGCTCAGGGCGTTGGTACCGAAGAAGGTATTGATAACGCTGCTGATAGTCTTGGCATTGATAAGATCTGTAGGAGTAAATACCTCATTGTCGCGAACGTTCATACGCTCACGGATAGTACGGCTCATACGAGCCAAGCCGATAGCAAACTGATTTGCCAACTGCTCACCCACGGTACGTACACGACGGTTGCTCAAGTGGTCAATATCATCAACGTTAGCCTTTGAGTTAACCAATTCAATAAGGTACTTGATAATCTCGATAATGTCCTCCTTAGTCAGCGTACGAACGCTCATATCTGTATCCAGATTCAGCTTCTTGTTGATACGGTAACGACCTACCTCACCAAGATCGTAACGCTTCTCACTGAAGAACAGGTTGAAGATAACCTCGCGTGCACTGGCATCATCAGCAGGATCTGCATTACGCAGCTGTCTGTAGATGTACCAGATAGCCTCACGCTCACTGTTAGAGGTATCTTTCTGTAATGTATTAAAGATGATAGAATAGTCAGAGCTCTGACCATCCTCTTTATGAATCAAAATAGTAGGAACGTTACTATCCAAGATAATCTCGATAGCATCGTCTGTCAATTCACTTTCACGATCCAAGATTACTTCATTACGCTCGATAGATACAACTTCACCGGTATCCTCGTCAACGAAGTCTTCCGTCCAACTCTTCAGCACACGGGCAGCCAACTTCTGGCCTTTCCTCTCAACAAGATTCTGACGGGTAACCTTAACCTCTTCTGCAAGGTTAAAGATCTCAAGAATGTCCTTATCGTTCTCAAAGCCAATTGCTCTCAACAGAGTTGTAACGGGGAATTTCTTCTTACGGTCGATGTATGCATACATGACATT
>JAEEGK010006989.1_pt1 | contig 27011 bp, 9 predicted proteins | sample 8958771 | NCBI WGS metagenome assembly JAEEGK01 (sample SAMN16246547, study PRJNA631951) | gut metagenome | biome: gut microbiome; feature: rumen; material: SC-attached | host: Bos | place: Iran: Karaj | collected 2018-10 | reverse complement strand
ATCCCCAATCCCCAATCCCCAATCCCCATTTTTTTTAAATTACTTATTAATATAAGTATATATAATTATTTATTAAAATAATAATTTTAATTATTAATTTAATTTTATTAAATTTAAATAATATATTTTTATAATTAAAATATAGTTATATTTTAAAATATAGCTCTCCCTTTTATTATATAAATTTAATAATTAAAGTTTTATAATTAAAAAAGTAATGAAATTTTTTAAACATTTTGATTTCTTTGGAGAAAATTTTTCTTTTAATTATAATGGTTATAATAAATATTCAACAAGATTAGGAGGATTTATTTTCCTTGTTTTTATTCTTATTGCGTTATTATATGTTGTTGATAGTGCTTTTCCTTTTTTTAAAAGAGATAATTATTCTTTATACTTTTATTCAATTAATAATTCAACAGAAAAGATTAGATTAAATAAAACTTTTGCTTTTGGTATTGAATGTGAAAATAAAACAAAGAAAAATAAGTTTCAATCTGATTTATTTAGTGTAAAAATAAGTTATGCTAATAAGTCAAATGATGATAATCCTGTTTATTCAAAAAAATGCTCATCTGACTCTTTTGGAGATAAACTTGTAGAAAATTTAAATAATATAAATAAAAGTAATAATAATCTGGCGATAAATGATTTTAAATGTATAATATATAAAAATTATAATAAAATTCAAGGTATTTACACTGATGAAAATTTTTCATATTATAAAATTAAACTTTATTCTGAAAAAAAAAATATTACTGACATTAATAAACTTTTGCTTGAAGAAGAACATAAATGTACATTACAATTTTATTATAAAGATTATAGTATAGATATAGAAAATTATACAAATCCTATTAAACCAATATTAAATTCAATATTTTTACAAATTAATCCTTATTTTCATGCAAAAAAGAATATATATTTTATGAAATATCATTTCACAACTGAAAATAAATATATTGATTTTTCCAATATATTAATATTTTTAAAAAATAATGATGAGGAAGAATTAATTGGATTTTCTAGAGTAGAAGATTATTTTATATATAATTCATATGATAATCTAACTGATGATGATGAAATCACATTTGCAACAATTTATTTAAGGGCAGATAATAGAAAAACAGTAATTAATAGAAAATATCAAAATTTATTAGAATTTTATGCTGAAAATACATCTATTTGGTTTGGAATGTTTGAAATTCTTAATATTATTTTTACTATTTACAATGGATTTCATGCAAGTCTTTCAATGTCAAAAAAATTATTTTTTTTTGATGAAATAAAAAAAGATAATAATAAATATAAAATTTTAAAACAAAATTCAATAAAATCAAATAATTCTACAACAGGAAAGAATAATACAAATCCAAATAATGATAGTATAAATGAAATACCGGAAATTATTAATATTGATAATAAAAAAAATGATTCAAAAAAAGATCCAGTAGTAACTTATAATAATAATAATATTAACAAAACAGATTCAGAAGAAAATTTAAATATAAATAAAAAACTTAAAAGAGATGAAAATGAAAAGAAAAGTAAAAATTATGTTAGTGCATATGAAGTAATTAAAATTTCTATCTTATCATGTTGTTGTTGTAAATGTAAATGTTGTGAAAAGAATATAAAAAATAAAGAAAAAAATATTAAAAAAGCAATGGATATTTTTGATAAAAAATTAGATATTTATATTTACACAAAAAATATGATTTTAATAGATATTATGTATAGATTATCACTGAATGATATTAATAAAAATTATATCAATTTTTTAACCAGATCTTTAATTTATTTAAATAAAAGTGATGAAAAAGAATCAAAAGAATTAAAACAAATTTATGAACCAACAACAAAATTAAATTCAGATTATTCCAATAAATTATTTAAGGAATTTAAGAAATTAATGGAAAAAGAAGAAAAAACAGAAATGGAAAAAAAAATTATTCGTCTTTGTAAAAATTAAAAATAAAATATTTTTTTAATGATTTAATTAAGCCGTTTTAAATTATTTAGGTATTAAATTTAAAAAAATATTAAAGAAATAAATATTATATATTTTTAAATATTATTAAAAAATATTTTATTAAAAAAATAAATTAATTTTATTATTACTCATTTTATTTTATAACCATTATTAAATAATTTTATAATAAAAAGTTATTAAATTTTTATTTTAAAAAAATTATTTTCTTTAAAATTCTCATAAAAATAAATAACTAATTTATTTTATTTCATAAATACATATTTTAAAATAATAATAATATTAACGAAAAAAAAATAATTTTATTTTAATCCATATTTTATTCTAAAATAAAAATTAATATATTCTTTTAATTATAACATATTTTAATAACATAAAATGGACAATCAAGAATTTATAGATAAATTATATGTAGGAGCAAGTACATCAAACAACTCAAATTCTTTAATTCCATATTATTTCACATCTCCTTCAGAATTTAATTCAACAAAAGGTTTTCATCCAAAAAGCATAAAAATCGAAACAAATCCCGAAGAAGAAAATCATAAATTTACAACATTTTTTCGGACTCGTCAAAATTTTCATGGAAAATTAAAAATGGGTGGAATTATTATGCAAAATTGGACAACGAAAAATTCAATTCCTTCGAACATTGGAAAATGTTTAAATTTGCCTATTATAATTGATAAAAAAAAAATGGAAAAAACATATATAAATAATTTTAAACGACAATTGTATGAAATGAATAAAAAATATGCTGAAAATAAAAGAATTTTTCGAAGTGTTTCTAAAGATATGTTTAAAGAAAAAAAAAGCAAAAAAGAAATTGAATTAGAAAATGAAAAAAATGTTAATCCTGGAAGAGGAAAAGATTATGTTAATTATAATGTTAGTTCTAAAAGTTTTAATAAATATTTTATTTTTAATAATGAAAAAAAAATTAAAGCTAAAAATAATAATAATTTTCAAGTTAAAAATAAAATTATTAATGATATTATTAATAAAGAAAAAAATAAGGATAAAAATAAAAATAAAAAAATTATTGATAATTTTCAATTAAAAAATGTTGATAAATTTTTCGAACCAAAAATTAATAATAAAAAATTGGAAAATAAAAAAATTTTTAATGAATTTGTTAATATAAAAAATAATAATAATAAAAATAAAATTTATGATAATAATAATTTAAATAAAATTGAAATTCAAGAAAAAAATAATAATAATAATGATAATAATAATGATAATGATAATGAAATTAATGCTTTAGTTCCATATATTAATAATAATTTAGAAAATATTCAACAATTAGAAAAATCTTTATCAAAAAATATAAATGATAATTCAAATATAACACAAATTCCAAAAATTTCAGAAAATGAAAATATTAATAATAATAATGAAAATACTACACCTAATGAAAATATAAATATAGAAAATAATTTAATAATAAACGAAGAAGAAAAAAACGAATTAAACATCCAAACCGAATACATAACATCAGAAGACAACAATAAACGTAATTATTTCAACGAGCCAATAAATTTTTTAACCTTCGACAAATTTTTATATTTAAAAGACAACGAATTTTTATACGCAGTTCGTAAAAATGCCGTTCAGAATTTTTATTTATGCACATTTGAAGAACTAAAGAAAGAAAATAATAAAAATAAAGAAAAAGAAAAACACAAACCTTTAAATTCAATAATAAACATAACAATAGAATACATAACAATTTCAAAAGATTCAATTGTTCATTATGTTAATACTGAACCTTATGTTTATACAATTACAGAATGGATAGATAATTATGAAAAATTACAGAAATTAAAAAAAATTGGGATTTATAAAAATTATAAAACATCGAAAATTTTTGATTTATGGAAAAAATATAATCGAAATCAAAAAAGAAAAATTGTAATTAAAAAACTAAAAAAAAAATTTCAACAATTAGATTCAAATTTATTAATTGGAATTAAAAAAATAAAACAAATTATAAAATCTATGTTAAATAATAATATTTTTTATATGCACATTCCTAAACCAATTTACAGCAGAAATTTTAATGATAAACATAAAGAAAATTTAATTTTATTAGACACTCATTTAGAAAAATATCGAAAAGAAATAAAAAATATTTTAATTGAAAGTTGTAATAATTCTTATTTACAATACAAAAAAGAAAAAAATTTAACTTTAAAAGAAAAACCAATAAAAATCGCAGAAGGAGAAAAAAAAACAATCGAAGAACTAAAAAAAGAACATATGAAAAATTTAGATGAAAATATAAATAAAATAACAGAAAAAATTCAAAAAGAAAAAAATTATGAAGTTGATGCTAATAAAGAAAAAAAGAAAAAAATTCATGATTTTAGTACAAACAAAGGCCAAGAAGAAAGTTTATTAAATTTCGTAAATCAAAATGTTTTTTATGCTCAAGACGCAACAAGAAAAAAACATTATAAAAAACTATTAAAATACATTAGAGTAATTGATTATGTTTTCAATGAAGCAAAATTTAATTTAATTAAATTAAGTTTAGAAAAATTAAAAAATAAATTCACATTATTTTATCAAAATTATATTAACAACGAAAATAATCAAAATCCTATTTTAAAAATCACATTATTCACACTTTCATATGAAATAAAATTCATTCCTGAAATTGTAGATTTAAATGATTTAATTTTTGATAAATTTATTCAAAATAACATTTATAGTGTAATTTATAAAAAAAGTTTCATTGATCCACAAGAATTTCCTCAATACATGACTGTTTTTGAAGAAGTTTTTGATACAACTGTTGATCAAAATGCGAATTTGAATTTATTAATTAAAGAACATCCTATTATTGTTGGATTGTTAAATGATATAAAAGAACAATTTAATAATTGTTGTAATGCAATGGTTGATTATGCGAATAAACTTCAACCTATTTTAAATAATTATCATAAGTTTAGTAAAATTAATTTTAAAGAATTGGAAAATAGTTGCACACCTGATTTAATAAAAGAATATTTAATTTCTTTTGATGAAGAAAATAAAGTAGTTCGTTCTTTAAAAAAAATAATTAACATCGGTTTATTTGAATTAGATTGTGAGCAATTTTTAGAAATGACAGTTGATGCTCCATCTCAATGGTTAATAAAGACTCGTTTATTAGTTCCAATAGTAATAGAAAAAAAAATAAGTTCTTTAATAGAAATTTTACGAAGTTTATCAAAAAGCATTTCAATTAAAGTAAATAATAATATAGAAAATTTTATTAAATTAAAAAAAAGTTGTGAAAATTGTTTAAAAAAAAAGCAAGAAATTCAAGATTTTAATATGGAAATTAATGATTTTATTGAAATTACACAAAAAAAAGAAAATAGAATTAAATTAGAAGATTATAATTTAAAATTTGTGAATAAATTAGGAGAATCTAATTTAGAATTTGAAAGAAAATATGAATCAATTTCTTATTATGTTGATAATAACATTTCAAATTTTCGTAATCAATTAGCGCAAAACATAAAAAAATTCGATGAAGATGTAAAATCAATGAATGTTCAATTAAATGATGATAAAATAAACATTTATTCAAATAATTCAGAAATTCCTTTAATTCAATTAGAAAATTTAGAAAATCAAATAAATAAAGTAAACAAATCAAAAACAATTTACATTGAACAAATGAAAGATTTAGAAATGGAAGAAAATGAAAGTGCATTTAAAAATTTAGATAATTTAACATATGATTATAATTTAAAATGTAAATTATGGAAAAGCATTTCTAATTTTCATACAACAATAAATTCATTAGAAAAAGAACAAATTTTTAACATCGACATTGAAAATTTATCAAAAAAAATTAATGATTGGATTAATTTATGCAACGACGCAATTGTTGATTTAGAATTTGATAATATTCCAAAAGGTTTATTAAATAATATTGAACCTTATAAAAAAATTTTAGATGTTTTAATTGCTATTCAAAATCCGAATGTTTTTAATTACGAAAATAAAGTTGAAGAATTGAAAAATATTTTAAATACGAATTTAGATTTTAAAGAGAAAAATTTTACTTTCGATAGATTATTAAATTTAAATGAAATTTTTAAAAAAATTCCTGAAGTGAATGAATTTAATAGAATCGCAAATGAGGAAATTAAAATAAAATTATTAATAAAAGAAAAAATAGATGAATTTAAATATAAAAAATTATTATTTAAATTTCGTCAAAATTCAGATTCAAATAAAAATGATAAATTTATTTTTATAGAAATAGAAAAAAATTTATTAAATAAAGAATTTGAATTTTTAGAAGAAAATATTTTATTATTAAGAAAATTTGAATACAATGAAAGTGCGAAAATAATAAAAAAAGAAATAAAAAAATTATTAATTGATTATTATAAATATAAAAATTTTTTAAATTTATTTTGTTTATATGAAAAATACATTCAAAATTTTGAAGGAATAATTTTTCATTTAGATTTTTCAAAAGAATTTCCAGTTGATAGTAAAAAATTATTAAATGAAGGTCAATTAAGAAATTTAGTAAAATTATTGAAAGATAATTATTTTTTATGGAAATTTATGCAAGAAAATATTTATAATAAATCTTTAAATATATTAAAAATTTTAATAGAATCATTTGAAAATAATATTAAAACGATTAATATTTTTTTATTAAAACGAAAAAGAGATTTTCCTTTATTATTTGGATTAAATAACGAAGATTTAATTAAATTATTCACGAATAGCGAAGATTTAGAAATTCGTATTAAAATAATTAAAAAAGTTTTTCCTTGGATAAAAGAAATTAATTTAAGTAAAGTTGAATTTTCTACTAATGATGAATTTATGATTATAAAAACAGTTTTTGATGAGAATATTAAAATAAAATACACAAAAAATTCAAAAATTTTAAAAGAAAATATTGAAACTTTAATTTATGGCATAAATAAAAAAATAAAAGATGGTTTTAAATTATTTAAAAGAAATTATGATCAATGTTACAAACCAAAATCGAAAATAAAATTTAAAGAAATTATTATGGAATTTTTAGAAAATAAAGAAAAAGATATTTTTAATAAAAATTTAGGTCAAACAATTTTTATAGGAAATTTTTATGCGAAAATTGATTCTTTAGAAAAAAGTATTTTTTTAGAAAATCAAGCGTTTGATAAATTATTTGATTTATATCATGAAAGTAAAGAAATAATTCGTCCGTTTATAATAAAAAATATAAAAAATGAAAAACATTCTTTATTAACGAGAAAAATATTTTTAAGTAATTTATCATTAGAAAATTATTTCATAACGTTAATTGAAAATTTAATTAGAGACGATGTTCAAAACATTCAAGATTTTAATTTTGTTAAATACATTAATCCAAAATTTGAAAATGATTCTATTATTTTTCATTTAATGGGCAATAATTATTTTACTATTGAATATGGGTTTGATTACACAGGTTTAATTAATAATTTTATATTATTAAATTCTTTTGATCGAATGTTATTAAATTTAATTAATATTTTTAATACAAAAAAACCGTTTTTAATTTATGGCATAGAAAATTCGAATGTTTATTATAATATTGAAAATTGTGTGAAATTATTTGGAAAAAATTTACAAATTATTGAATCAAATGAAAAGACGAATTTGAATGATTTTAATAATGTTTTTTATCAAAATTCAAAAATTGGAAATTGGATTTGTTTTAATAAAATTAATTTAATTAAATATGAAAATTTGGCTTCGATTTGTGATAGAATTTCTGAAATATTTTTAATTATTAAACAAGGAGAAGAAGAAAATATTATTTCTGATTTTTCTGATGTGAAAATTCAAATTCAAAATAAAAGTTTTAATATTTTTTTGGTTAGTAATTTATTAAATAAAAATTATAAATTTCCGAAATTATTTAGAAATGGTTCTTTTAGAAATTTCACTGTAAATAATTTTAATTATGAATTTTATATTCAAATGTCGTTGTTAAATTTGAATTTTAAAAATTATGAAATTTTAAGTAAAAAAATTTTGTTTGTTTTTAAATATTTAATTTCGAAAATTAAATGTTTAAATCAAAAAAATGTTATTTTTTCTTTAATTCAAAATTTAATTCAAAATGTTCATAAAGTTCAAATTTTTACTATTGTTAATAATTGTAATAATTCAAATGAAAAAAATTTTTGCGAATTGAATGTTATTCAAAATATTTTGTTTGATTTGTTTGATAATTTTATTAATGATTTTAATGAAAAAGAAGATTTTAAAAAATTAATTATTGAAGTGTTTAATATTAATAATTTAGAAGAAAATGTAAAAAATAATTCAAATAATGATAATAATAATGAATCTATTTCAGAATCTTCTGAAAAAATTATTACTGATAGAACATATACTGAACAAATTTTAACAGATCGAAATGAAAAAACAGAAGAAAATAATAATAATATTGAATTAGATAAAATTTTACAAAATATTACAAAAAATTATCAATTTCCTGAAAATTCTATGTTTGAATCTAATATTAAAATTTTATTTAATTTAATTAATAAATTCGATAATATTTTAATTACTGGACCTTCTTTGTCAGGAAAATCTACTTTATTATTTATATTAAAAAAATTATGTGATGAATTAAATAAAATTAATAATGAAAAATATAAAAAAATTTCATATTTAAAAATATATCAAAATTGTTTAAGTTTAGATGATATTTTTTCAAAACAAAATAAAAATAGTGATAATAATAATGATTTCGAAGATAATATTTCATTATTTGAAAAAATAAAAAATACTTTTAATGAAAATAAAAAAGATTATTTAAACAAATACACATTTATTCAAAATGATTTAAATGAAAATTGGACAAAAAATTCATTAAGTGGTTTAAATTCAGAATTAAAAGAAGAAAAAGATGAAAAAGACGAAAATGAAGAAAATGAAAAAAAAGAAGAAAAAGTAGAAGAAAAAAAAGAAGAAAAAGAAAATAATTTAAATATTTTAATTTTTGATGGAAAAATTGGAGTTAATTTTATGCAATTAATAAATAATAACAATTCAAAAAATTTATTTGAAAATAATAATCATTATAAAAAAGAAACAATAAAATTTATATTTGAATTGAATGATTTAAAAAATTTATCTCCAAATTTTATTTGTAATTCATCGAATTATTTTATAAACATTTCAAAAGAGAATTTTAATTGGTATAATATTTTATACAAATATTTATCAATTTCAAATAAAATAAATATTAATCTTGAATTAAAAAATTATATTCGCGGTTTATTTGAAAATTATTTTCCAAGATTTTTTGATTTTATTCAAAATAATAAATTTAAATATTTTGAAATTAATGAAAATTATGCGTTATTTAATTTATTTATTATTTTTGAATCAATTTTACCAAATTTTGATTTTGAAGATAAAAAAATCGGTAAAAAACATTCAAATTATGTGCCAAAAATTGAAAAAATTAAAAAATCTACATTAGCTATTTTTATTTTTAGTTACGCATGGACAATTAATAATTTAACTAATTTTATTATTAAAACAAAAATTGATAAATTAATTAATGATGTTTTTAAAGCAGATGATTTAAAAGGACCTATTTTTGATTATTATTTTGATGAAGAAAATTTTGATTTGTGCAATTGGGAAAAAATTATTAAACCAAAATTAGAATTTATTTCTAGTAATTATTTTAATAATAATCAAATATTTTATTATGATAAAATTTTTATTCCAAATAAAGAAAATTTTCCGATTTATTTATTAAGTAAAAAATTAATCGACAACAACATTTCATTTTATTTAACAGGAAAAGAAAATTGTGGAAAATCAATTTTATTAGACAATTTATTAATAAAAAACACCGAAAGTATTAAACAATACAATTCAATAAAATACATTACATCATACAATTCAACAAGCAATGAATTAAAAACATTTTTATTAAATAATTTAAACGAAATTAAACGCGATGTTTTTGGTGACAAATATTCAAGAAAATCAATTTATTTCATAGATGACATTCATTTATCATGCAATTTAGAAACAAAAGAACTAATAAGAAAAATAAATGAAAATAAAACGATTTTTAATAAAAATAAAGAATTTTATCAATTTTTTTATAAATTTAATTTTATTTTATGTGGAAATTTAACAACTCAACCAATAAAAAAAGATGATTATTTAGAAAATAAATATTTAAATAAATTAATATTATTAAATTTAATAATTTCCGAAGAAAATTTCATTTCAATTTATAAAAATTCCTTAGAATTTTTCTTTAGGAAATTCATTCCAAACACATCTTCAATTACAGCGACGCAATACATTCAAGTTTTATTAAAATTAAAAAATTTATGGGAAAATAATTTTTGTCAACACAATAAAAAATTACATTGTAAAATAATAACACATGACATAACAAAAATTATTCAATCTTTTCATATTTTTTGTTTTAAAGAAAACGAAAATAATGAATTTCCTTTCACTGAATATTTAAAAAAATACTTTTTTTATGAATGTGGAAGAATTTTTGAAGATAGATTAAATCAAAATGAAGATATTCAATTTTATCGTAATAAAATTTGTGAAGCTTATAGTTCAATTTTTAAACAAAATAAATTAATTTATTACGATGTTTATAATGAAGAAAATTTTAATTACATTTTTGCGCCGAATTTGAAAGAAAATATTAATGAACATGTTTATTATAAAAATAAAAATGATTTTTTTAATATTATTAAAGAAAAAATACATGAATATAATATTAGTTATAATAAAAATAAATTTAATAATATTATTGAATGTAATGAAAATTATGAATTTGTATTAAAAATTTTAAGAGGATTTGAAAGAAATGAAAAAAATTTAATTTTATTAGGAAAAAAATTTTCTTGTAAAGAATCAATTTTTAAATTATCTGCTTTTATTTTTAATTATAAAGTTATTGATTGTAATGATTTTATTTATTATAATTTAGATAAAAATGTGAATGAAGAAAATATAAAAAATGAATTTATTAATAAAATTATTATTGAAAATATTTTAAATTTTTCGATTATTAAAAATGAAAAAGTTATTTTATTTATTAAAGGTTCAATGTTAGAAAAAAACATAAAATTAATAGAAATAATAAAAATTTTGTATAATTCAGGTTTAATTTTAGATAATTTTAATTATGAAATTAGTTTATTAACAAAAAATAATGAAATTTCAAATGAAGAAATTTTAAAACGAATTGAAAATAATTTTGCGATTTGTTTAAGTTTAATTCCAAAAACGAAAATTTATAATTTAATTTTTACTTATTATCCTTCAATGATAAAAAATTCGAATATTATTTTTAAACATAATTTTAAACAAAATGAATTTGAATCAATTTTTAATATTCATTTTGAAAAAATTAATATTAAAAACAAAGAAGAAATTTTTGATAAAATGTTTAATATTCATTCTTTTGCTTTAAATTCAATGAAAAAATTTTCTTTAAAAACGAATTTAAATATAAAATTTACTTCATATAATTTTATTAATATGATTAAATTTTATATTTCAAATTATTCGAAATTTTTTGATATTATTAAAGAAAAATTAGCTCATTTTAATAATAATGTAAATTCTATTGAAAAATGTGAAGACGCAGAAAATAAAATTATAAATGAAATTGATGAAATAGAACCGAAAAAAAACGAAGAAGAAAAAAAAATGGAAATTAATAAAGAAGAAAAAACTTTATTTCATAAGAAAAAAAATGATTTGTATATTAAAAAAAATAATGAAGAAAAAATTGTTCTTAATTTAACTAAAGATTTAACTATTAAACAAGAAGAATTTGATGAAAAAATGGAAATTTTTAATGAAAAAATAAATCGAAGTTTAAAATATATTAAAGATATTAATGAAAAAGACATTGTTGAAATAAAAAACACATATGATAATTTTTTATTTGGAAAATTCGTAATAATTAAAATTTATAATTACACAAATAAAAAAGATTTAAATATTAATTATAATAATAATAATAATGAAATTGATAAAATTTGGGAAAATTTAAAAAAAAATTTTAATATTTCAATAATAAAAAAATTTGTTAATAATCATTTAAAAATTAATAATATTCATAATCCTCAATTTTTAAATTTAATTAAAGAATTTAATGAAAATTCCGATTTTGGAACAGAAAAATATCAAAAACCTTTTCGAACAGTAGGAATAATTTGTGATTATTTTTTACAATGGAACAATTATTTAATTGAATATAACAAAAATAATAAACTAACAAATGAAATAGAAACATTAAAAAAAAATATTAATGAACATAAAAATATTATTGAAGATTGTAAAACAAAAATGAAAGAAATTATAAATAAAATAGATGAATTAGATAATATTTTTAATAATATTGAAAAGAATAAAAATAAATATTTAAATGAAATTAATTTAAAAAAACAAATGTTAAAATGCATTTCAGAATTTCGTGAATTAACGAATTTAAAAATTAATATTTTTAAAAAAGATAAAAATGATTTAGAAAATATTTTTAAAAATTTTGATTATTATTTATTATTTATTAGTTCTTACATTTCATATGCACCAATTTTGAATAAAAAATATAGACATAAATTAAAAGAATTTATTTATGATAATTTACTATCGAATTTGAATAAAATAAATTTTTTAACATTAATGTACAATTTTTTAAATATTAAAGAAAAAGATTCGAATTTTTATTTTAGTTTATTTAATTACGATGATGATATTTTTATTTCAGAAAATTTATTTTTTTTATATCATAATTATAATAAAAATAAAGTAAATTATTTTTTAAATAATTACACTCAAATTTGTTTTGATTATATTAAACAATTTTATGAAGATTCTAAAGACACAAGAGCAATAATTAAAGTGAATTTTAATGATGATTCGAATGGTAATAATTTAATGTTCGAGCAAATAAAAAATGTTTTATCAAAAGGAATGATTTTATTTATTGAAAATGTGAATGATTTTAAAAGTTTTGTTTTTTTAAAAAATTTGCTTTATAATGATTATTTTATTAATGAAAATGGTAAAAAAATATTCAAAATCGGAAATAAAGAAATTGAATGTGAAAATAATAATTATAAAATATTTATTTCTTTAAATGAAAATATTTCAGATGAATTTTATGATGAAATGTTTGTTACTTCGAATATTATAAATTTTAATTTAAACGCAGGAATTTCAATAAAAAATTTAATTTTTAAGAAATTATGTTTTAAATTTGATAATTCGATTTTTAATGTTTTAATGAAAACAAAAATTAATATTCAAAAAAATATTATTAAATTATTTATAAATTTTGATAAATTAAATAAATTCATTGAAGATTTTAATTATTCTTCTGATTTAGAAAAATTCGAAAATAATATACAAATTTATGAAAATTATTTATTAGCAAATAAAGAAAATGATTCAATTTTACAGCAAATTAATGAATTAAAAGGAAAAATTATTAATTTAAATCTTAATTTAGAACATAATGATGAAATTTCAAGACATTGTGCGAAATTATACAAAATTTTAATAAATTTTTTCAATTACAAAAAATTTAATTTAATAAAAATTCGATTTGAAACATTCATTTTTTTAATTATTAAATTTTATATTGAAAATGGATTTGATGAAATAGAAAACGAAATTATTCAAGATGAAAATAATAATAATAATAATAATGAAAGTTCAATAGAAGAATCAAAAGAAAAAATTGAAGAAGAAGAAGAAAATTTAAAAGAAAAAAAAGAAGATTTAATAATTCATAAAAGAAAGAAAATTTTTGTGAAAAAAAATATTTCAAATTTAATTTCATTTTTATATAAAAATATTATTGATAATATTTATGATAATATTTCAATAAAACATTCAATTTTAATTCAATTTATGACATATAATTTAAAATCAATCGGCGATTTACCAGAAAAATACAAAGAAATAATAAATTACATAAACGAAGTGAATTTCATTGAAAATTACGATGAAATTGTGAATTCGGAATTTTTAAATGAAACTAAAAAGAAAATTTATCATGAAGAATCGCCTATAAAATCAATAACAAAAGATCAATGGAATAAAATATTAACAATTTCCTCAAAAAACGAAAATTTTTTACAATATTACATTGATTTATTTTTAAAATTTCCCGAATTTTTTAATAAATTATTTTCCGTCGAAAAAGATTTAATTAAAGAAAATTGGTTATCAAATAATTTAGATTATAATTATTTATCAAAAATCGCTGTTAATGAAATTGATATTGATATTTTTTATAATCCTTTTAATATTTTTGTTTTATATAGTATTATTTCGCCCACTCAAGCGGATAAATTTATTCCTTTAATTATTAATTTTTCTTTGTTGGAAAAAAAAGAGCAAGATTTTAATGAAAATAAATTGAATCTTTTTAAATATAATTTAATTAATGAAATTTTTCATAATAAATTAAATATTTTATTTGAACCGGTTTTGTTATTAGAACATTCTGATGATAATTCTTTTTATGAAAAAGAAATTTTCGAAGAATTTTATCCTCAATTATTAGCTATTTTTCAAGAAGAACAAGAACAAAAAAAAATATATGAAAATTTAAATTTAAATAAAAACGAAGAAAATAATGAAAATAATAAAAAAAATGATGAAGAAGAAAAGAAAAAAAAAAGTTACAATAGAAGAAAAACTTTTAAAAGAAAAAATACTTTAGCTAATGTGAAAGCAAGAGCGACTATTAAAAAAAAGACTTTATCGAAAGTGAATGCAATGAAGCAATTAAAAGATTCTATGATAAAAAATCAAAAAGAATCTAATGAAAATTATTCAGGAAAAGTTAAAAAAATTGAATTAAATGGAGACATTAATGATTCAGAACTTGAAATGATTTCATATTATATAAAAAATGGTGGTTTAATTTTAATTACGAATTTCGAATATGCAAATGAAGAAACTTTTAAATCAATTTTTAATTTAATTGAAATTAATAATAATAATTTACATAAAACTTTTCGAATTATTTTTTTAACGAATAGTAAAAATTTAAATGTTAATCATATTTTATTTGAAAAATGTTTAGTTTTAAATAATTATAAAAAATACATTGAAGAATATAATTTTAAAACGAATTTGTCTTATATTATAAGAATCATTCCAGCAGAAATAATTGAATTTTATAATATGAATATTTATTTAAAAAAAATTTTAGTGAATTTTATTATAATTCATACGATTTTTATTCAAATTAGTCAATTTAATGAAGAATTTTTGGGAAAAATTGAAAATAAATTAGGACCTTTTGATTTAATAGAATTTTTTAATTTTTTGAAGAATATTTTAGAAAATAATGATTTAAATAATGTTTATTCTCAAATTGATAATGACATTAATTTTAATTATATGAATTTAATTTACATTGCGATTGATTTATTTTATTTAAGTAGAGTGATTGATAAAAATAAATGTAAATTATTAAAAAATATAATTTTACGTTTTTTTGATGAAGAAATTTTTTTCAATGAAAATAAAATTTTAGTTAATTATTGTATTAATAATTCAAATAATCATCATAATTTAAATAATAATGTTTATAAATCGATTTTTTATAATGAAAAAGATTTTATCATTAAATTTGAAAATTTTAATGAGAATTTAAATCAAATGTTATTAATTGAATTATTAATAACAAACATTGCTAATAATGAATATTATAATATTATTTCAGAAATTACGAATAATTCAAACATTGAATTTTTTTTGAATAATAATTTATTTGATATTTATAAAAATTTGAATATTATTAATAATCACATCACACCTGAAATGTTAAAAGAAAATAGTTCGTTAATTAAACAAGACAAACAAGTAAAAAAAATATTATCGAAAATTCAAATAAAAAAAGTTTATAATATAATTTTTCAAATAAAAAATAATTTTCCGGAATTTATTAATTTTTCTGAAGGATTTTATAATCAAAGTTTATTTAAATTAAATAAACAAGGAAATTTTTCTAATCCGATGGATGAAATTTTATTATTTGAAATTAAAAATTTGAATAATAAATTACAAAAATTAAATGAAGAAATTTTTAATATTTTGAATGTTATTAAAGGCGAAATGAGAATTTTAAAACCTTATGATTCAATTATTAATGATTTAAATAATGAAATTATTCCAAAAGAATGGTTAAAAATTATTTATGAAAATTATGATTTTAATAATAAAAACGAAAAAGAAGAAGAAATTAATGATTTTTTAATTATTTTAAAAGAAAGAATCGATTATTTTCAAAAATGGTTAGATTCAGGAATAAATGAAATTTATAATTTAAAATATTTTTCTAATGTTAAATTATTGTTTAATTATTTTAAAATTTATTTTTGCAGATGTGAAAATAAACATTTAAATGATAAAAAATTTACACCAGAGCAAATTGAATTAGTCTTTAATTTAAATAAAAGTTCTATTAAAAATTATAAAGAAAATTTTAAAATTGAAGGATTAGAATTAATAAATGCGGAATTAATAAAAGATGAAAATGATAATTATTTTATTAATGATTTAAATAAAGGAAATAAATCAATTGATTTACCACAAATTATTTTAGGCTATAAATTAATAGAATTTAATAATAATAATAAAAAAAATAGTGTGAATTCAAATAATAATAATAATAATAATAAAAATTCAAATAATGAGCCAATTTTAAAAGAAGAGAATTTCAATGAAAATAATAATATTGAAAATAATAATGTTAATAATTTTAAAGAAATTGAAATTTTTAATAAAGAAATTGAAAATTTGTTGTTTGAAAAAGAAAGTTTGGGAAAAATCAAAATTGAATATTTTAATAAAGAAAATATTACTGAAGAACATAAAGAAAATATGGAAATGAAAGGAATAAAAATTTATGTTAAAAATAAATAATATTATTATAATATTAATATAATATAAATTTTTTTTATTATAAATATAATTAATATCTATTTAAATACATTTTTATTTTTAAAAAGTTTTTATATTATAAATAAATTAATTTTTATTCAAAAGATAATTTAAAACAAATATATAAAAATGGGTTGTCTTGAAGTTACTGATTTAAGTGCTTTAACTGCTGAAAAAATAAATGAAACTATTGATAAATTTTTTGCTGGTTTAAAAATAAGAAAAACTAATATTAATGATATTATTAATATAGTTAAACAAAAAGTTCTAACAAGAAATATAAGCGAAAGTAAAGATATTTTAACAGAGTTACAAAATGAATTAACTAATAATGAATTTGCAAATGAATCTAAACAAATAATAACAAAAGCAAGAAAAGTATCTAAAGAAGAATATAATGATGATACTTTAGTATATCAAAGTTTATTTTTTTTAGCAAATGGAGATGTAGATAACTTTACAAAAGCTTATAAAACAGTAAACATTGCTCAAAAAGGAGCAAATGTTGCAAGTCAAGTAAATAATGTTAAAAATGAATTATTCGGAGGAAATATATTAGGTGGTATTAAAAGTGGTATAAATGCAATTAAAAACACAGCAAATTTAGGAGAACAAGTTGTTAATCCAAATCAAATGCCTCGAGAAGATTTAAAAAAGTTTTTAAATTTTCATATAAATTTTATTTCATTATTACCAGTTGATATATTAAAAACTCATACAGAAAGCAATAAAATAACACAAACAATAAATTATGTATTAACAAATGCATTTGGAAAACAACCTCAAGAAAAATATATAAATGATATGTTTGAAGATTACAAAGAAGATAAAGTAAATGTAGATGATTTTTTTAAGACAAATTATAATGCAATTAAAGATGATAAGACATTGAGACTTGGATTAGTTAAAAAATTTATAGGAGGAATGACTCCAAGACAATTAATTGCTGCTGCAAGAAATTTTACTAGTAATTAAATTATTATTTATATAATATTTTCTAAATTATTAATTATATATTTATATTGAAAATAAAATACTTTTTTAATTATAATATTCATAATTTTGTTTTTTATAATATAAATTTACTTTATAAAAATGTCCAAATGTTTATTACAATTCCACAAATTTTTCGAACTTTTCTTTTTTTGTCGTTTAAAAATTGTTTTAATGATGAAGTAATTATTAAAACTTTTTCGAAATTTTCTAAATTTTCTTGAGACATAAAATCTTTAATAATTCCTATTAATTTAAGACATTCTATTTTAAAATTGGAATCTAATTTATTATTATTTTCTTTTAAATAATCAATAATAATATTAATAATTTGAAAATAATCGCATGAAATATTATTATTAAATTTATTAGAATTTTTATTATCAATTAATAATTTTTTAAAAATTAAAAGTGATTTTTTAATATTAATTTTTTGTAAAATACATTCAACATTTAATAATAAAATAATATCTAAATTATCATTATTTTTATTATTATAATAAATATTTAAAATTAAATTTATAAATTTTCTTTGTTTATAAAAAGGTTTTAATTTTAATAATATAAAATCTAAAATATCTTCATTTATATTTTTAATTTTAAATAATTTTGATGATTCAAATATATTTGAATATTCATTATTTGATAAAGAAATTTTATTTATAATTATTTCAATTAATTTTTTTATTTCTTCAATTTCGTTTTTATTACAATTTTTAATTAGAAAATTTATAAAAATCGAATATAAATTTTCTTTTAATTGAAATTCATTTATTTTTAATTGATTTGAATAAATTTGTTCTAAATTTTTATTTATGTTATTTTTTATATAATTTTTTATTGATTCATTGTTTGTATTAAATTTATCTAAAATTTTTTTAATACATTTTAATAATTGTTTTTGAATTTCATTTATTTCAAAATTTTTATTATTTTCTAAATAATAAGATTGAAATGTGTAAAATAATTCTTCATTTTCTTTTATTTCGTTTGAATTTAATTTTGTTATCGAAATTTTTAAAAATTTTAAAGAATTTAAACTAAGATTATTTTTTAATATTAATTGAATAATTTTATTATAATTTATATTTAAATTACTTGATAAAATAATATAAATTAAATCAAAATAATTATTATCATTCATATGATTAATAATAATATTTTCAAATAAATTTTTATATTTATTTAAATACATAATATTTTCTTTATTAATCTTATTGTTATTAATATTATTTAAATATTCTTTTAAAATATTTTGAATAGAATTATTTTCTAAATTATTAAAAATAAAATTAATAATATTTTCATTATTATTATTATTATTAATATCATTTAAAAATAACTTTATTAAGAAATAAATTTTATTATTAATAAATTTATTATTTTTATAATATTCATTTTCAATTTCTTTAAATAAATTTATATTTAATTTTTTAGAAAATTCATTTAAACAAAAAGAAATTTGTTCAAAATTTTTATTATTATTTTCATTATTAATATAATTAATATTATAATAAATATTTTTAATTTTATTATAAATTTCTTTTATTTCATCAATTTCAAATAATTTTTTATTTTCTTTTATTTTCAAGCATAAAGCACTTAAAATATTAATAACATTTGAAAAATAATTAATATTATCATTATTATTATTATTATTATTATTTTCATTATTTTCATTATTAATATTACTAATTAAACTTAAAAACATATTTTTATTTTTTTTTAAAATTTCAATCATTTCATTTTCAATATTTTCTTGAATATTTTCTTTTTTTAAAATAAAAAATAACAAACTATTTGAAATTTTTAAAAAATGTAAATTTTTATTATTAAATAAAAACAAAGAAATTAATTTAATAATCGCATTTATAATATTAATTATAAATTTATTTTCATTATCATATTCAATAATTATACATAAAATATCTTTTGCATCAAAAGCTTCTTTAATATTATTTTTTTCATAAAATAATTTATCAATTAAATTATTAAAATCATTATTAAAATTTGTATTATTATTATTATTTTCAACCAAAAAATTTTTAAAAAAAATTTTTAATGTAACTAAACATTCAATATGAATAATTTCTTCATTATTATTAATTATATTCGTAAAAATAAAATTAAAAATATTTTCATAATATTTATTTAATAAATTTTTACTATAATTTTTACTTATAATTTGTAAAGTATTTAAAATATCACCAACTGAATTTATATCATAATTATTAATATCATCAAAAAAATATTCAGCAAAAATTTCTAATGAAATTGCTTCATTTAATTTATCACTTAATTCTTTTGCAGTAATTGGATTTTTTATATTTTTTGGAGGTTCAAAATTAATTGGATAATAACCTGAAATTATTTCATATAAATTTTTAGAATAAGTTTTTATTAAATTCGTGTTTGAAATAAAAAAAATTAATTCTTTCACAATTTGAAATGTTAATAATAAATTTCTTGGGTCTTTTTCTTCATCAATACAATCAATAATAATATTAATTAATTCTGTTTGATTTTTATCATTATTATTAAAATATTCTTTTTCTTTTAATAATTCTAATATAATTAACAATGCAAAATGTCTTGTTGATTGTGAATAAGCAGGAATGTTTAAAACTTCGCCTTTGAATTTATTTAAAATTAAAGGAATTAATTTATTTTCTCGTTCATTTGAATATGTTTTAAATAATGAATATAATAATTCTATTACATTTGGTACGATTGTTATATCTTCGAAACATGGAAGAATAATATTATAAATAATATCAAATATTTCAGGAGAAAATTTAGAAAGAGATGTTATTTTTTGAAGAATTGTTAATGCACTTTCTTTATAAACTGTTTGATTGTTTTTATTAAGATAATCGTTTAGAATTGTATTGAGAGTTGTAAAAAAAGTTTGAATAGTTTCTTTTTGTGAGTTTTTTATGATTTGGGAGATTTGATTAAAATATGAAGATTCTCCTTCTTTTTGATTATTATTTTTATTTTTTAGGTTGTTTTGAATATATTCATTTAAATAATTATTAATTAAAGTATTGAATTTTGATTCTTCTGACATTAATATATGTCAAATAATAATAATATTATTATTATTTTTTAATTATTCAATATAAAAATAATAAATGTTTGTTCTAAAATTAATATTATCATTTTTATTCTATAATTGTTTATTTTGTATATCAAATAATATATTTGAATATATAAATAGTCTTAACACAACATGGAAAGCAAATATAAATACAATAATATCAAAATACAAAAATCTTCTCGGTGTTCCTCTTGATTATAAACATCTTATATCTACTAAATCATATACAACAAATCATACTTCACTTAATATATCTCTTCCCTCACAATTTGATTTACGTGTTCAATATCCAAATTGTATATCTATATCCAAAGTATATGACCAAGCAAATTGTGGTTCATGTTGGGCAGTAGCAAGTGCATCAACAATAAGTGACCGAATATGTATCGGTTCAAAGGGATTATATAGACCTATAATGTCAGCAACTATTCTTACATGTTGTTGTAGGACATGTGGAAATGGATGTGATGGGGGGTATCCCTTAAATGCTTTTAAATGGTGGAAAACAGTAGGTCTCCCAACAGGTGGAGATTATAATGATACAAAGACATGTAGTCCTTATTTTTTACCTCCTTGTGATCATGGAGGTGTTAATGGAACTCATGGAAAATGTGGAGAAGTGGTAGATACCCCTAAATGTTCATTAAAATGTATAGAGCAATATAATAAAACATATGATGAAGATAAGTTTTATGGAAAGGATGTATATACTATATCAGGTGAGGAAGATCTTATGAAGGAAATATATGTAAATGGGTCTGTTACAGCTGCATTTTTAGTATATGAAGATTTTGTAGGGTATAAAGAAGGTATATATAAACATGTAGTTGGTGGGTTATTAGGGGCTCATGCTGTTAGGATAATTGGATGGGGTGAAAATGAAGATGGAGTTAAATATTGGTTAGTTGTAAATTCTTGGAATGATGAATGGGGTGATAAAGGATTATTTAAAATTTTAAGAGGTGTTAATGAATGTGATATTGAAAATTCTGCTTGTAGTGGAATGCCTGTTAATTATGAAATTAAATAAAAATATATGTAATTTGTTATAATATAAATATAAAATTAATAATATTTAAAAATAACAAATTAATATTGAAATAAATAATTATTTTTATATTGTATTTTATTTTTACAAATAAAAAATTATTTTAAAAAAGAATCGAAATAAAATAATAATAGAATTTAATAATCAAATTAAAATAATTGAAAAATCAAAATCATTGAATGAATTCAAAGAAAAAATTTCAAATATATTTGATATAAATAATAATGACTTAAAAAATGTTATAATAAATATGAAAATCCCAATTGATGAATTAAATGAAAATAATGAATTTTATAATGATTATATTCTTTTTAGTAATTTAAACAATATAGTTATTGAAATAATTGATTTAAATAATCCAATAAATAATTCTTTTAATATAATATGTTAAAAAATAATCATATTTGCATCATCCTATAATTTTTTTTATGTAAATTAATTTAACAAGTTCATATAATTTTTAATATAAAATTTGTGATTATTTATTACATATAAAAAATTTTTATAATATTAAATAATAGTTAATGTTTATATTATTTAAAATTAATAGAAAAAATGAATCAAAATTTTATAAAAATAATATATGTTAATCAATCTAAAAAAATTGAAAAAAAACCAATATCAATAAATGAATTTAAAGAAAAAGTTTCAAATTTATTTAATATAAATCACAATGACTTAAAAAATTTTATAATAAAAATGAAAAATCCAATTGAGGTATTTCTAGAAAATAATGAAATTTATAATGATATGGTTCTTTATAGCAATTTAAAAAATATAGTTATTGAAATAATTGATTTAAATAATCCAATAAAAAAAGAAGATTATTCTTGTGTGTTTTTTGAAGATAATGAAATATTAAATATAAAACTTGAAGATTTAAAAAAAAATGATAATAGAATTAAATATATTTTTAAAATTCAAAATAATGGGGAAAAACCTTGGCCAGAAGATACATTTTTAAAATGTGTGAAAGAAGATTCAGATATATTTTTTTTTCATTGTAATAATATTTATTATAATGAAGTTTATAATGAATTTGAAATTATAATTAATTTCAAAAATTCTTATCCTAATATTGGAGATTATCAATGTCATGCAATTTTAATGAGTGATAGAAAAGGTCAAATGGGAAAAAATGTTGGAACTTTAAATATTAAAATTTATTAATGAAATATTTTTAAATGTTTAATAATATTTTTTTATAAATTATTTTTAAGAATTTTAAAAATTAAATGATTTTTAAATAATTCTTTTAATATAATATGTTAAAAGATAATCATATTTGCATCCTATAATTTTTTTTATGTAAATTAATTTAACAAGTTCATATAATTTTTAATATAAAATTTGTGATTATTTATTACATATAAAATGATTTTAATAATATTAAATAATAGTTAATGTTTATAATATTTAAAATTTAATAATTATAAATTAAATTTAATTAATTTTATTGTTTATATATTATTTAATATAAAAAATGAATCAAAATTTTATAAAAATAATATTTGTTAATCAATCTAAAAAAATTGAAAAACCAAAATCGTTAAAAGAATTTAAAGAAAAAATTTCAAATTTATTTAATATAAATCACAATGACTTAAAAAATATTATAATAAAAATGAAAAGTCCAATTGATGTATTTCTAGAAAATAATAATGTTTATAATGATATGGTTCATTTTGCTGGTTTAAATGATATAGTTATTGAAATAAAAATAAAAAATTCATATAATAATAATAATAATAATAACATTTATAATTTAAATAATCAAATGAATAATTTAAATATTAATTCTATTCAAGAAGATTCAACATATATAAAAAATTATTATCAACAATATTATCCAGAACCAATTGAAATAGATGAAGATTATTCTTGTGTGTTTTATGAAGATAATAAAACATTAAAAATAAAACTTGCGGATTTAAGAAAAAATGATAATAGAATTAAATATACTTTTAAACTTCAAAATAATGGGCAAAGACCTTGGCCAGATGATACTTATTTAAAATGTGTGAATGATGATTCAGATATATTTTTTTATCATTGTATTATAGGTCCAGTAAAATGGGTTGATAATGTTGTTTATAATGAATTTGAAATTATAATTAATTTCAAAAATGATTATCCTAATATTGGAAATTATCAATGTCATGCAATTTTAATGAGTGATAGCAAAGGTCAAATGGGAAAAAATGTTGGAACTTTAAATATTAAAATTTATTCATAATAATATTTTTAAAAAAAATTTAAATATTAATTTATTATAATAAAATTTTTAATTAATAATAAAATATAAAAAATTAAATGATTTTTAAATAATTCTTTTAAAAATAATATGTTAAAGATAGTCGACACAAATATATAATAGTTATTTAAATATATATTTGTTTCCTATGAATCTTTGTTTTTTTATGTAAATTACTGGACAAGTTCATATAATTTTTTTTGTATAGAACTCGTGGCAATTTACATTTTGAACATATATTAAAAAATAAATTTAATGTTTTACATATTATTAAATTAAATATTTTATGGTTTGTTATATTTAATTAAATATTTATAATATTTAATTTTATTATTCGTTTTAATAAAAAACAATTAGTAAAATAATTTAATATAAAAAAACATGAAAATTTTGGTTCATAAAAAATTATTATTTTTCTTAAATCTTTTCATAATTTTCACAACATTAAAATGTAATAATAACAATAATTATATATTTTCAAATGATGATTGTTTTGATGTTCCAATTTCTTTATGTTCAAATAAAGGTCAAAAAATATTAACATCATTAAACAAACCAAATAACTTAATAGGTTGGTATACATTTGATGAGATATATCCAATTGATTCGAGTGGTCGTAATAATCACGGTCAAGGAACATTACTCCCTGGACCAAGTGCATTTATTAAAGGTCAAAGTGCATATTTTAATGGAGAAAATATGTTAACAATTAAAAACGATGAAAATTTATATACAAAAACAAATTCAATATCTTTAACTTTTTGGTTATATCTTTTAGAAGACTCCACAGATAATTGGAGAACTATAATAACTAAAGGAAATAATATTCAAGAATTAACACCTACCATAATGTTATGGCCTAAAGAAAGAAGGTTACATGTTCGTGTAAGTACTGATATGTTTTGGAATGAAGGTATAGAATCAAGAGGTATAATAGGTTTGAAACAATGGACATTTATTTCAGTTGTTATATCAGGTCAAATGATGCAACTTTATATAAACGGAAATTTAGATAGTCAAATGATATTAAAAGGAAAAGTTATAGGAAATAAAGGAGATTTATATATAGGTAAAGATCCTTGGAGAACTGGTACAAAAATGTATTTAGATGATTTAAAAATATATAATACTGGTATAGGTTCTAAACAAATTGAAGCTGAGAGTTATTTTACTAATCCTTTAATTGGTCCAAATTATGCTGTTTTAGGATGTGAAAAATGTACATTTTTAGAAGCATTAAATAGTTGTGGTAATAATGCTTTTGGTAGTTATCATATGTGTTCTTTTGAAGAATTATATTCAGGTGGATATTTATTAGCAAGAAAAAATGGATGGCTAAAATTTGGAACTGAATTTTGGACTAGAGAATCAAAAGAAGAAATGGAAAAGAAAAAGAAAGAAAATGAAATTGGAAATCCTAATATAATGAAAATGACAATTTGTTGTTCAGATAAATAATATATATAATAAAATAATTAAATATATATATAATATATTTTTATAATTAAATTGTTTTTTTAAATTAAAAATTATGAATAATATATTTAATAATTATTTTGATAATAATAACTATTCAACTAAATATATTCAATTAAATAATGTAATTAATATAGGATGTAATTTAAGCATAACTTCTGCAGCTATTTCTTTATTTTTATATTGTTTATTTAAAGAATATAAAAATTTTCATATTAAAATTATTATATCAACTTCTATGTTAAATGTATTATATTCGCTTGGTATGAAATTGCATTTTAAATCAAATATTTCAACAACATGTAAAATTCAATCTTTTATTATAAATTTTTCACAATTAAGTCAATATTTTTCAATATTGTTTTTATCTATTTTCAATTTTTTTTCTTTGATAAAGAAAAATATAAATACTAAAAATGCTTTTTTAGTTTATTTAAATTTTATTACTTTGATTCCTTTAATATTTTCTTCTTATGTTATTTATACTAAATCATATGGTGATAGTGGAGGTTATTGTTGTATTGATTATTATAATGTATATAAAAGATTGTTTATTAAAAAAATGACTTTTTATAAATTTTTAATTATGTTATTTGTTTTAGTGTTAAATATATTTTTTATTTCAAAAGTTTTTGTTTTGATACATTATAATAAAAAAATAGAAAATAAAAATATTTATTTTCATATAAATTTATATTCAGTTTTAATGATAATAAGTATAATACCTAAAATATATTTAAGATTAGATGAAGTGATTAATAAACAAAATGAAAATGCAAATATAAAAAGATTAGAAATATATTTTGAAAATTTTATGGGATTATTTTATAATATTTTATTTATTTGTTCTCCTTGGAATAGACAGAATATTTTAAATATTGTTAATGCAATAAAATATAAAAATAAAAATATATTAGAAAACATTGAACAAAGTATTTTATTAAAAGATAATTTAAATAAAAGTTTAAAAGAAATATTTAATGAAAAAGATGAATTTGATATTGATGAAGAAAGTGATGAAGAAGGTAGTGATGATAATAATGATAATAATGAAAATAAAATAAATGAAATTAATAATAATAATAATGATTTAAATGAATTAGATGAATATAAGAAAAGAAAATATAAAAAAAAAAATAAAAAAAAAAGAAATAGATTAACAAAAGAAATGATCAAA